>Ga0164297_10000665_pt1 | contig 40986 bp, 42 predicted proteins | sample GEODES058metaG_FD_113539 | JGI IMG/M metagenome (GOLD analysis project Ga0164297, IMG submission 113539) | Dystrophic lake water microbial communities from Trout Bog Lake, Wisconsin, USA - GEODES058 metaG | ecosystem: Environmental > Aquatic > Freshwater > Lake | place: USA: Trout Bog Lake... | reverse complement strand
CTCGCCGGGGGATGTCGCGCCGGCCGCGGCCGCGCGTGCCCCTGCCCCCCGCACCGTGGCGCCGAAGCCGGTTGCCAAGCCGGCCAAGCCGATGCCGAAGCGCCGTGAGGCCGCCAAGCCGGCCGCCGTCGACGAAGAGTGGAAGGAGTTCTGAGGCCACTCATGAGCACTCAGACCGCCGAGGCCCAGGTCGGCGAAATTCCGCTGACCTCAGAGGATTTCAGGGCCATCGTCGGTCTGGTGCGCGATGCCTCCGGCATTGTGCTGACTGACGCAAAGCGCGAGCTGGTCTACAGTCGGCTCCGCCGTCGCCTGCGGGCGCTCGATATCGACAGCTTCGCGGCCTATCGCGCCATGCTCGATGGGCCGGATGGGGCTGCCGAGCGGGTGCGGATGATCAACGCCATCACCACCAACCTGACCGGGTTTTTCCGCGAGGGGCATCACTTTCAATATCTCGGCGACGAGATGCTGCCGCGGCTGCCGCGCACACACCGGCGGCTGCGGATCTGGTCGGCGGGCTGCTCGTCTGGCGAGGAGCCTTATTCAATCGCGATGACGTTGCATCGCGCCATGCCCGACCTGCGTGAGTGGGACGCGCGCATTCTGGCCACCGATATCGATACCGACATGGTAGCGCATGGCGCGGCCGGCCGCTACCAGATGCAGCGCGCTGGTGCCATCCCGGCCGAGCTGCGTCGCGCCCATGTGCGCCGGATTGACGATGACATGGTCGAGATGAGGCCTGAGCTGAAATCGCTGATCACCTTTCGTCAGCTCAATCTGCTGGGGCCGTGGCCGATGAAGGGGCCGTTCGACGCGATTTTCTGCCGCAACGTGGTGATCTATTTCGACAAGCCTACCCAGCGCGCGCTGTTCGACCGCTATGCTGATCTGCTGACCCCCGATGGGCACCTCTTCGTTGGCCATTCCGAGACGCTGCACAACGTGACCAGCCGCTTCCGTCATCTTGGGCGGACGATCCATCGGCGGACCAGTTGATCCGGTCAGCCGCCCTCGCTGGGAGGAGGGTCAATGATCCGCGTCGCGGCCGGCGGCTGGTCAAGCTCGGGCCCGGGGATCATGCCGTCAGCGCCGAGGCGGAGACTTTGCTGCTGACCGTGCTTGGCTCCTGCGTGGCCGCCTGTATCCGCGATCCCGTCGCGGGGGTGGGCGGGATGAACCATTTCATGCTGCCGGAAAGCCCGGACGGGCGCTGGGGGCGGGCGAGTTTCAGCCTGCGCTACGGGAATTTTGCTATGGAGCAGCTGATCAACGATCTGCTCCGCCAGGGGGGCCGGCGCGAGCGCATGGAGGTGAAGGTGTTTGGCGGCGCGCGTATCGGCCCGGAAACCAGTGGGATCGGCGAGCGCAATGCCGACTATATCGAGGACTATCTGAAGGCGGAGGGGCTGACGCTCCTCGCCAGCGAACTGCGCGGCACGCGGGCGCGGCGGCTCGCCTATCTGCCCGTCAGCGGCCGCGCGTTCGTGGTTGATCTGCCGGGCTACGAGGACCGGATCGCCACCGCCGAACACAGCTTCAGCCTGTCGCTGCGGCAAGCGCCGCCGTCGGGCAACATCGAATTGTTCTAGAACACAACGGAGATCCACGTGCCGATACGTGTATTGATCATCGACGACAGCGCCCTGATGCGCCAGCTGTTGACTGAAATTCTCTCGGCTGACCCTGCCATCCAGGTCGTCGGTACGGCGCCCGATCCCCTGATCGCAAGGGAGCGGATCAAGACGCTGTCGCCCGACGTGCTCACGCTCGACATCGAAATGCCGGTGATGGACGGGCTGAGCTTCCTGCAGAAGTTGATGTCGCTGCGGCCGATGCCGGTCGTGGTGGTGTCGACCCTCACCCAGAAGGGCGCTGATGCCGCGGTGCGCGCGCTGGAGCTTGGCGCAGTCGATTCGGTCGGCAAGCCGTTGACCGACATCCGCAGCGGGATGGCGGAGCTTTCGGCCGAGTTGATCGCCAAGGTGAAATCCGCGGCCGTTGCCCGGCCGCGGGCCCGCACCACCGCGCCGGCGACGCAACGGCCGCTCACGGTCGATCCGGGCCTGTCGACGGCCGGGCGGATTGTCGCCATCGGCGCATCGACCGGCGGGGTGGAGGCGCTGCAGCAGATCGTTGCTCGGCTGCCCGCGACGGCGCCGGCGGTTGTGATCACGCAGCACATGCCGGCCGGATTCACCTCGTCCTTCGCCAAGCGGCTCGACTCGCAATGCGCGGTGACGGTGCTTGAGGCGACGGATGGGCGGCGGGTGTTGCCTGGCCATGTGTATATTGCGCCGGGTGCGCGGCATCTGGAAATCGTTCGCACCGGGGCGCACTACGCCTGCCGCCTGCATGACGGCTCGCCGGTGTCAGGTCATCGCCCGTCGGTCGACGTGCTGTTCCAGTCGGTCGCGTCCGCCGTCGGGCGCAACGCGGTCGGCATGATCCTGACCGGGATGGGGCGGGATGGCGCCGACGGCCTGCTGGCCATGCGCAAGGCCGGCGCCCACACCTTCGGGCAGAGCGAGGCGAGCTGCCTGATCTACGGCATGCCGAAGGCGGCGATGCAGGCCGGCGCGGTGGAGACCGAACTGCCGCTCGAGCGGCTGGCCGAGGAGATCGTCATCAACCGGCGCGCCGTGGTGCGCGGCTCGCCGCTGCTGGCATAGCGCCGGCGGTCAGTCGCCGCTTTCCTGTTCCTTGCGGAACTGCGCCGTCGGGTAGACGCCGAGCACGCGGGCCTCGCGGGAGAAGAAGGTGAGCTCCTCCATTGCGCGGCGCAGGCCGGGCTGTTCGGGGTGGCCCTCGACGTCGCAGAGGAACTGGGTGGCGGTGAAGTGGCCGCCGATCATGTAGCTTTCGAGCTTGGTCATGTTGACGCCGTTGGTGGCGAAGCCGCCGAGCGCCTTGTAGAGCGCGGCCGGCACGTTGCGGACGCGGAAGACGAAGGTGGTCATCAGGCCGGGCGTGGTCGGCGCGAGTTCGAGCGGCTTGCGGGACATGACGTAGAAGCGCGTCGTGTTGTGTGCGGCGTCCTCGACGTTGTGGCGGAGGATCTGCATGCCGAAGATCTCGGCGGCGAGCGAGGAGGCGACCGCGCAGTCCTCGGGGTTGCCCCATTGCTTGATCAGTTCGACGGAGCCGGCGGTGTCGGCCTCGACGACGGCCTGGAGATTGAGCTCCTTCAGCACCTTGCGCACCTGGCCGAGGGCGACGACGTGCGAATGCAGGCGCTTGAGGCCGCCGATGGTGGCGCCGGGCAGGCCGATCAGGCAGTGCTCGACGCGCTGGAAATGCTCGCCGACGACGTAGAGGCCACTATCGGGCAGCAAGGTGTGGACGTCACCGACGCGGCCGGCAAGCGAGTTCTCGCAGGCGATCATGGCGAGTTGGGCGACGCCCGAGCGGACCGCGTCCATCGCCGCCTCGAAAGTCTCGCACGGCAGGGTGGTCCAGCCGGGGTAGGCGCTGCGGCAGGAAAGGTCCGAGTAGGCGCCGGGCCTCCCCTGGAAGGCGATGGTTCCGGTCATGCTTGGCTCTTTGCAACAGGGGACAGGGCAACGCGGGCGCGCTCGAGGTCGGCCGGCGTGTCGACGCCGAAGGGGGCGAACTCGACGCGGGCGCAGGCGATGCGCATGCCGGCTTCGAGGGCGCGGAGCTGTTCGAGGCTCTCGCGGCGCTCCAGCGGGGACTCCGGCAGGGCGACGAAACGGGCCAGCGCCTGGCGGCGAAACGCATAGATTCCAATGTGATGCCACAGTGGACCCTCGCCCGAGGGGATGGCAGCGCGGGAGAAATAGAGCGCCGGCGAGACCGCGCGGCCGCCGTCGAAGGCGCAGGCGGCCTTGACCACGCTGGGCGAGGCGGCCTCCTCGGGCGTGGTGATGGGGGCCACGAGGGTGGCGATGTCGATCGCAGGGTCGGACAGCGGGGCGAGGACGGCGCGGATGAATTCGGGCGGGATGGTCGGCAGGTCGCCCTGCAGGTTGACCACCACGTCGTGGCGGCCCTGGGGGTCCAGCTCGGAGAGCGCGGCATGGACGCGGTCCGAGCCGCGGGGCAGGGAGGGATCGGTGATGACGGCGATGCCACCGGCGGCGCGGACGGCCTCGGCGATCGCCTGTTCGGCACAGGCGACGGCCACTGGGCCGATCTCCGCCTCGCGCCCGCGGTCGAGCACGTGGACGATCATGGGCTTGCCGTGAATGTCGGCCAAGGGCTTGCCGGGCAGCCTGGTGGCGGCCATGCGCGACGGAATAACGACGATCGGATTCATCCAGAGTCCTCAACGGGCGAAAAGGCGCACCCAAATCACGGCCGCACGGGTTGATGCACGCGTGCGGCTTCCCTATGGTGCGGCGCACCTTAGGTATCCCGCCGGCGTCGTGCAACGTGATGGCGACCGGAAACCTGGGGGACTGTTCGGCTCTCGCGCGAGGTACTCGTCGTCATGGATAGCATGGAACTCAACAAGGGCATTGCCGCCGTTCTGGTGGTCGGCATCGCCTATTTCGTCCTCGGCGTTGTCGGGCAGAACCTGGTGAGCCCCGTTCACCTCCATGAGAGCGCGATCAAGATCGAGGTCGCCGAGGCGCCGGCCGCCGCCGGCGCCAAAGAAGAGGCGCTGGCGCCGATCGGCCCGCTGCTCGCCGCCGCTGACGTGGCTGCGGGCGAGGCGAACGCAAAGAAGCAGTGCGGCGCCTGCCACACCTTCAACGACGGCGGCAAGGCCGGCGTCGGCCCAAATCTTTACGGCATCGTTGGCAATGCGCGGGCGCAGTTCGCCGGCTTCGCCTACTCGAACGGGCTCAAGGGCAAGGGCGGCAACTGGTCGTTCGACGACCTCAACGCCTGGCTGAAGAAGCCCGCCGCTTTTGCCGCCGGCACCAAGATGGCCTTCGCCGGCCTCAACAGCGACAAGCAGCGCGCTGAAATCATCGCCTATCTGCGCAGCCTGTCGAAGTCGCCCGTGCCGCTGCCCCAATAATCGGGTGAAGCTGGCTGACATCGAGGCCGTGATCCGCGCCGCCGAGGCAGCCGCCGATGCGGCCGGCGCAGTGATCCGGCCTTTCTTCCGCTCCGGCCTGTCGGCTGACGACAAAGCCGACCAGAGCCCGGTGACCATCGCCGACCGCACTGCCGAGCAGGTGATCCGGGCGGTGATTTCCGAGCGATATCCGGCGCATGGCATCCTCGGCGAGGAATTCCCGATCCGGAACCCTGACGCGTCGCTGCGTTGGGTGCTCGACCCGATCGACGGTACACGGGCTTTCATCACCGGCCGCCCCGTGTTCGGCACCCTCATCGCCCTGCTGGCCGACGGCGTCCCCGTCCTCGGCCTGATCGACCAGCCCATCACCGGCGAACGCTGGGTCGGCGCCTGCGGTCAGCCCACCCGGTTCCGCGGCCCCTTCGGCGGCATGGCCGGCACCCGTCGGTGCGCGAGCCTCGCCGCAGCCGAGCTTTCGGTCACGAGCCCAGAGATGTTTGAGCCTGGGGACAAGGCCCAGTGGGCCCGCCTTAAGGCCGCGACGCGGCGCACCTCCTACGGTGGCGACTGCTACGCCTACGGCTTGCTGGCCCTCGGGCAGATCGACGTGATCCTCGAATCGACAATGAAGATCTGGGATTGGGCGGCATTGGTGCCGGTCATCGAGGGCGCCGGTGGGCGGGTTACGGACTGGCAGGGCAACCGCCTCGGCCCCCAGAGCGACGGCCATGTCCTCGCCGTCGGCGATCCGGCGCTACTTGACCAGGCGCTCGCCGTCCTGGCCGCTTGACCAAACCCCCGCCGTAATGGCCACCTTGCGCGATAAATGGAGCGGGAGGCCAGCGGTGCGGATTTTTGCCGCCATCATGATCTGCGCAATGAGCCTGGCCGGACCGGCGATGGCCCAGACACGGGTGCACGCGCTCGCCATGTCCGGTGCCCCGGCGCTGAAACCTGGCTTCCCCCACTTTCCCTATGCGAACCCCGATGCCCCCAAGGGCGGCGACGTCGCGCTCGGCGCGGTCGGTACCTTCGACAGCTTCAATCCCTACGTCCTGCGCGGGGTCGCCGCCGGCGAGATCAGCCGGATCTACGACTCCCTCCTTCGTGAATCCGCCGATGAGGCCTCCACCGCCTATGGCCATATCGCCGAGAGCATCGAGGTCGCCGCCGACAGGCGATCGGTTGCCTTCGACCTGCGGCCCGAGGCGCGCTTTCACGATGGCCATCCCATCACCGCCGAAGACGTCGTCTGGACCTTCAATGCTTTGCGCCAGTATGGCCGGCCCCAGTTCAAGCAATATTATGCTGACGTGACCGAGGTGGTGGCGGACTCCCCACGCCGCGTCGTCTTCCGGTTCCGCACCGCGGAGAATCGCGAACTACCGATCATCGTCGGCCAGATCGCCATCCTGCCGAAACACTGGTGGGAAAGTCGCGATTTCTCCCGCGCCTTGACCGAGGCGCCGCTCGGCTCCGGCCCCTACCGGCTCGAGAGCTTCGAGCTTGGCCGCACCACGGTGCTCGCGCGGGTGCCGGACTACTGGGCGAAGGACCTGCCGACCGCCAAGGGCCTCTACAACTTCGACCGCATCCGCACCGAATACTACCGCGACGGCACGGTGGCGATGCAGGCCTTCAAGGCCGGCAAGATCGACTTCCGGCGCGAGAACATCTCCAAGAACTGGGCCTCGGCCTACGACTTCCCCGCCGTCGACAAAGGCCTGGTCAAGCGCACCGTGTTCAAGCATCGGCTGCCCACGGGCATGCAGGGCTGGATGATGAACACCCGCCGGCCGATCTTCGCCGATGTCCGCGTCCGCCATGCCTTGGCGGAGGTGATGGATTTCGAGTGGACCAACAAGAATCTCTTCTACGGCCTCTACAGCCGGACGCTGAGCTATTTCGCCAACAGCGAGCTTGCCGCCAGCGGCCTGCCCGCGCCGGCCGAGCATGCGCTGCTCGATCGCTTCAAGGACAAGCTGCCGCACGAGGTGTTCAGCCAGCCATTCCACCTCCCGGTCACCGATGGCTCGGGCAACAACCGCGACGGTCTGCGCTCCGCGCTCACTCTGCTCAAGCAGGCGGGCTGGGAGATCAAGGAGCGTAAGCTGGTCGATGCCGCCGGTAAGCAGATGAGCTTCGAGATCCTGGTCGACGACCCCACCATCGAGCGCGTCGCCACGCCCTATGCCCAGTGGCTGCAGCGCCTCGGTATTGATGTGCGGGTGCGGACCGCCGATGCCGCGCAATATCAGCGACTGACCGACGTGTTCGATTTCGACATGACGATGACGGTGCTGCCGCAATCCGAATATCCCGGCAATGAGCAGCGCGAGTATTTCACCTGCGCTGGCGCCAAGGCCGAGGGCAGCGCCAATGTGGCCGGCATCTGCGATCCCGCGATCGACTTCCTTGTCGAGCAAGTCATCGCCGCCCCCGACCGCGCCGCCCAGGTGACAGCCACGCACGCGCTCGACCGCGTACTGCTCAACAACTGGTATGCCGTGCCGAACTGGCATCTCGGCGCCATCTGGGCGGCCTACTGGGATCGCTTCGGCTTTCTCGACAAGCCGGTCCGCACCGGGGTGGTGTTCGACGCGTGGTGGGTCGATCCCGCGCGCGCGGCGGCCACCGACGCCGCGCGCATGGGCAATTGAGGCTGTGAGGGTCTGATGGCGGCCTATCTCCTGCGCCGCCTGCTGCTTGTCATCCCGACGCTGTTCGGCATCATCGCCATCAACTTCGTCGTGGTTCAGTTCGCGCCAGGCGGGCCGGTCGAACAGATGGTGGCCGAGCTCAAAGGCAAGGGCGACGCGACCCAACGCATGACTGGCGGCGGCAGCGAGGTCGCCTCCGCCGATCCCGGCGGCTATCGCGGCGCCCGCGGGCTGGAGCCCGAGATGCTGGCCGAGATCAAGCGCATGTTCGGTTTCGACAAGCCGCCGGCCGAGCGCTTCTTCATCATGGTCAAGGACTATCTGAGCTTCGATTTCGGCCGCTCCTTCTTCCGCGACGAAACCGTGTTGCGGCTGATTGCCCAGAAGATGCCGGTCTCGGTCTCCCTCGGCCTGTGGTCGACCCTGCTGATCTATCTGGTGTCGATCCCGCTCGGCATCGCCAAGGCGGTGCGCGACGGCAGCCGCTTCGATGTCATGACCTCCGCCGCCGTGCTGGTGGGCTACGCGGTGCCCGGCTTCCTGTTCGCCATCCTGCTTGTCGTGTTGTTCGCCGGCGGCAGCTTCCAGCAATGGTTCCCGCTGCGTGGCCTGACCAGCTCTGGCGCGGAACACTGGTCCTGGCCGATGCGGGTGCTCGACTATCTCTGGCACATGGTGCTGCCAACGGTGGCGCTCGTCGTCGGCGGCTTCGCCAGCCTGACCATGCTGACCAAGAACTCCTTCATGGAGGAGATCCGCAAGCACTACGTGGTGACCGCGCGGGCCAAGGGCGCGTCCGAAAAGCGCGTGCTGTATCGCCATGTGTTCCGCAACGCGATGCTGCTGGTGGTCGCCGGCTTCCCCGCCGCCTTCATCGGCATCCTGTTCTCCTCGGCGCTGCTGGTGGAGATCGTCTTCTCGCTCGACGGGCTCGGCCTGCTCGGCTTCGAGGCGGCAATCCGGCGCGACTATCCGGTCATGTTCGGCACCCTCTACATCTTCACCCTGCTCGGCCTGCTGATGCAGATCGTCGGCGACGTCATGTACACGCTGGTCGATCCCCGCATCGATTTCGAGGCGCGCAAGTAATGATACCAACGCGCGCTGATCGCGCCACTTTCGGGATCTGCGTGCGTGGGTATGCGCGCCGGGTTGGCGGGCGGCGGCGCGCGAAACCAAGACTCAATACCATGGGTCGCGATCAGCGAGACATGGTATGACGCTCTCGCCGCTGACCCGCCGTCGCCTGGCGATCTTCCGCGCCCACAAGCGCGGCTTCTGGGCGCTGTGGATCTTCCTCGCGCTGTTCGTCGTCAGCCTCTTCGCCGAGTGCATCGCCAACGACCGCCCGCTGGTGATCCGCTACGGCGGCCACTGGTTCTTCCCCGTCCTGCAGGACTACGCCGAGGACGCCTTCGGCACCGAGTTCATGCCCGTCGAGGCCGACTACACCGACCGCGACCTGGTGCGCACCATCACGTCCAACGGCTGGATGGTCTGGCCGCCGATCCCGTTCCGCTACAACACATTGGTAAAAGACCTCCCCGTCCCCGCCCCCGCGCCCCCCAGCGCGCGCAACCTGCTCGGCACCGACGACCAGGCGCGCGACGTGCTGGCCCGCGTGATCTATGGCTTCCGCATTTCCGTGCTGTTCGGCTTCACGCTGACCATCATCTCCTCGATCATCGGCATCGCCGCGGGTGCCATCCAGGGCTTCCGCGGCGGGCTGACCGACCTGCTGTTCCAGCGCTTCATCGAGATCTGGTCGGGCATGCCGCAGCTCTACATGCTCATCATCCTCGGCAGCATCATCGCGCCGAGCTTCTGGGTGCTGCTGATCTTCCTGCTGCTTTTCAGCTGGATGTCGCTGACCCACGTCGTCCGCGCCGAGTTCCTGCGCGGGCGCAATCTGGAATACGTGCGCGCCGCCAAGGCGCTCGGCGTGTCCGACGTAGCGGTGATGTGGCGCCACATCCTGCCGAACGCGATGGTGGCGACGCTCACCTTCCTGCCCTTCATCCTCTCGGGCTCGGTGACAGTGCTCGCCAGCCTCGACTTCCTCGGCTTCGGCCTGCCACCCGGCTCCCCCTCGCTCGGCGAACTGGTCAGCCAGGGCAAGAACAACCTGCAGGCGCCGTGGCTCGGCATCACAGCTTTCATCGTCCTCGGCGGGCTGCTGACCCTGCTGATCTTCGTCGGCGAGGCCGTTCGTGACGCCTTCGATCCCCGCAAGGGGCCGCGATGAGCCTGCTCAGCGTCTCCCACCTGAACGTCGCCTTCGGCCCCAAGCACGTCGTCCACGACGTCTCGTTCCACCTCGACCGCGGCGAGACGCTGGCCCTCGTCGGCGAGAGCGGGTCGGGCAAATCGCTGAGTGCGCTGTCGATCCTGCAACTGCTCCCCGCCGGCGCGTCATGCACCGGCGAAGTGATCCTCGACGGCAAGAAGACCATCGGCGCCTCCAATCGACAGCTCCGCCGCCTGCGCGGCGGCACCGCCGGCATGGTGTTCCAGGAGCCGATGACCAGCCTCAATCCGCTGGCCCGCATCGGCCACCAGGTCGCCGAGGCGATCTTCCTGCACCGCCGCATGACCCCCGAGGTGCGCCGCGCCCGGGTCATCAGCCTGCTCGAGGAAGTCGGCTTCCCCGACGCCGCCGGCCGGCTCGACGCCTTCCCGCACCAGCTCTCAGGCGGCCAGCGCCAGCGCGTGATGATCGCCATCGCGCTCGCCAACGACCCCGCTTTGCTCATCGCCGACGAGCCGACCACGGCGCTCGACGTCACCATCCAGGCCCAGATCCTCAAACTGCTCGCCGCCGAGAAGACCGCCCGCGGCCTCGCTTTGCTGTTCATCTGCCACGACCTCACCGTCGTCCGCCGCTATGCCGACCGCGTCGCCGTCATGCAGAACGGCCGCATCGTCGAGACCGGTACCGTCGCCGAGGTGTTCGGCAGCCCCCAGCACCCCTACACCATCGCCCTCCTCGCCGCCGAGCCGAAGGGCACGCCGCAACCCGTTGCCGCCGATGCCGCCACCCTCTGCGAGACCGGTGACGTGCGCGTCCATTTCCCCATCCGCCGCGGCCTCGTGCGCCGCACTATCGCCCACGTGCGCGCCGTCGACGGCGTCTCGGTCTCGGTCCAGGCCGGCGAAACCGTCGGCCTGGTGGGCGAAAGCGGCTCCGGCAAGTCGACCATGGGCTACGCCCTGCTCCGCCTGCAGGACGCCGAGGGCACCATCCGCATCTGCGGCCAGGACGTGCTCGGCCTCGCCCCCCGTCCGCTACAGCGCCTGCGCCGCGACATGCAGATCGTCTTCCAGGACCCCTTCGGCAGCCTCTCGCCCCGCCTCACCGTCGGCGACATCATAGCCGAGGGGCTCTCGGTCCACGAACCAGACCTCGATCGTGCCGGCCGCATGGCCATGGTCGCTGAGGCACTGCGCGACGTCGGCCTGCCGCCTGATATCGGCGAGCGCTTCCCGCACGAATTCTCCGGCGGCCAGCGCCAGCGCATCGCCATCGCCCGGGCCATCGTGCTCAAGCCGCGCTTTGTCGTGCTCGACGAACCGACCAGCGCGCTCGATATGTCCGTCCAGGCGCAAATCGTCGACCTGCTGCGCCGGCTGCAGGACGAGCACGGCCTCGGGTACCTCTTCATCAGCCACGACCTCCGCGTCGTTCGCGCCATGGCCCACCGCATTGTCGTCCTGCGCCAGGGCCGCGTGGTCGAACAGGGCCCGGCCGACGAGATCTTCGACCGCCCCACCAATCCCTACACCAAGGCCCTCATGGCCGCCGCCTTCAACCTCGAAGCCGACGAATCCGGCGTGGTCTCAAGATAGCGCGCTTCTGTTACGCTTCGTTTGCATGACCAAGCCATAGCCGCGTTAATATAACGCTGCTTATGATCGCATCCGTGACCGATCAGCCCGATCTCCTCTTCCTGCTGCATGACCTCGCGCGCCATCTCCGCCTCGAAGCGGACCGTCGCGCCTCGGCCTATGGGCTCACCCGGGCACAGTGGGTCATCCTCCACTGGCTCGAACGCCAGCCCGGCCTGTCGCAAAAGGAACTTGCCGAAATCGTCGAGGTCGAGCCGATCACCATCGGCCGACTGATCGACCGCCTCGAAGCGCGCGACATGGTCGAACGCCGAGCCGACCCCGAGGACCGCCGGATCTGGCGCCTTCACCTCAAGCCGCCCGCCTTGCCCGTTCTCGCCGAACTCCGCGGCGAGCGCGAAGAAATGCTCCGCAGCGTCGCCGAGGGTATCGACCCCGCGATCCTGCCCATCCTTAAGGAAGGACTAGCCCGCATGAAGACCAACGTGGTCGCCGGTTCGCGCGCCAGATCGCTCGAGAAGGACTTCGCCTGATGTCGCAGACCGCCGCCGCCGGACCTACCCCGCAGGTCACCGCCACCCGCAATCCGATGCCCGGCCCAACCGCCATCCAGCGCCAGGCCCGCGCCAAGGTCCTCCGCCCGCTGCTCATGCTCGGCGGCATCGTCATCGTCGCCATCGGCTCCTTCTACTACTGGCTCTCCGGCGGCCGGATCGTCTCGATCGACAATGCCTATGTCCGCGCCTCCAAACTCGCCGTCGCCACCGACGTCTCCGGCATCGTCGCTGACGTCGCCGTCGTCGAAGGTCAGCGGGTGAAGAAAGGCGACCTCCTCTTCCGCCTCGACCCCACCCCCTTCCAAATCGCCCTCGCCGGCGCCGAAGCCAACCTCGCTCAGATGGCGCTGACCATCGACGCCATGAAGCGCGACTATCAGCGCATGCTCCGCGATATCGACGTGAAGCTGGTCCAGATCCAGTCCGACCAGGCCACCTACGACCGCTACGCCAGCCTGGTGAAGTCCGGCGGCGTCCCCCGCGCCGACTTCGACGACGCCCGCTTCCGCCTCGCCGCCAATCAGGCCTCCGTCGAAAGCCTCAAGGTCCAGGCCCAGGTCCAACTCGCCCGCCTCGGCGGCAACGCCGACGTCGACCCCAAGACCACGCCGCAATACCTCCAGGCCAAAGCCCAAGTCGACGAATACCGCCGCCAGATCGCCCACGCCCAGGTGCACGCCCCCTTCGACGGCATCGCCACCCAGGTCGAATCGATGCAACCCGGCATGTACCTCGCCGCCTCCACCCCCGGCTTCGGTCTGGTCTCCACCGAACGCGTCTGGATCGACGCCAGCCCCAAGGAAACCGACCTTACCTTCGTGAAACTCGGCGACCCCGTGCACGTCACCGTCGACACCTACCCGGGTCACAGCTGGAAATGCGCGGTCCAATCCATCGCCCCCGCGTCCGGCGCCGAATTCTCCGTCCTCCCGGCCCAGAACGCATCCGGTAACTGGGTGAAAGTCGTCCAACGCATCCCGCTCCGCGTCGCCTGCGACCGCAAGGACGGCGACCCCGAACTCCGCTCCGGCATGTCCGTCATCGTTGACATCGACACCGGCCACATCCGCCACTGGCGCGACCTCGCCCCCTGATCAGGGGACCCCGAGTGGCGGCGGGAAGGGGAAGTAAGGCCAGGGCTCTGCCCTGGACCCGCCAAAGGCTAAGCCTTTGGAAACCCATTTGTTTGAGAGATGGTCTTGAAGAGGGGGAGCTAAGGCGATGCCGAAACCTCTCCTCAGCCCCCTCTCTTCAAGACCACATTCCCTTAAGTAGCGGGTTCCAAGGGCCCAGCCCGTCGCGCGAAGGCGCGCGCCGGACTTGGTGGGGTCGAGGGGCAACGCCCCCGCCTTCCTTCCTTTGCCGACCACCCCTGCGAGTCTCCCGATCATGAGCGCGACCTTGCAGGTGCCGCATCGGGGGTTGCTGACGGCGTGTGTGATGATGGCCAATCTCATGCAGGCCCTGGATTCGACGATTGCCAATGTGGCTTTGCCGTATATGCAGGGCAGTTTGAATGCGACGTCCGACCAGATCACCTGGGTTTTGACCTCTTATGTCATCGCGGCCGCGGTGATGACGGCGCCGGTAGGCTGGCTGGCGGCTCGGTTCGGGCGGAAGAATTTACACATTGCGTGTCTCGCCGGGTTCATCGCGACGTCGATGCTGTGCGGGGCGGCGCAGTCGCTCGAGCAGATCGTGGTGTTCCGCCTGTTGCAGGGCGTCTGCGGTGCTGCGCTGGTGCCGTTGGCGCAGTCGACGATGCTGGACGTCTATCCGTTCGAGCAGCGGGCGCAGGCGATGTCGTTGTTCGGGATGGGGGTGATGATCGGGCCGATTCTCGGGCCGAGCCTCGGGGGCTGGCTGACGGATGCGTATGACTGGCGCTGGGTGTTCTATGTGAACCTGCCCTTCGGCCTAGTGGCGTTGACGGGCTTGATCATCTTTTTGCCCAAGGCACCGACGCGGCCGGAGATGAAGTTCGACTGGACCGGGTTCGCGGTCCTGGCGCTGGGGATCGGCGCGTTCCAGCTCATGCTCGACCGCGGGCAGGAGGAGGATTGGTTCAACTCCCGCGAGATCATCATCGAGGCGGTTCTGGCCGGCCTCGGCGCCTATCTCTTCCTGGTCCATCTGTTCACCGCCGAGCGTCCCTTCATACCCCGTGAGGTCTTCCGCGACCGCAATTTCACCTCGGCGATGCTGACGATGTTCTTCGTCGGCATGGTTCTACTGGCCAGTTCGGCGCTGCTGGCGCCGTTCCTGCAGAATCTCGGCAACTACCCGGTCTACGACGCCGGCGTGGTGATGGCGCCGCGCGGCGCGGGAACGATGTGCGCCATGCTGGTGGCTGGCCGCATCAGCATGCGCGTCGACCAGCGCAAGATGGTGGCCACCGGCCTGTGCGTCCTCTCCAGCACGCTTTACCTCATGAGCTGGTGGACGCCCGACGTGGCCACCGGCGAGTTGATGACGGTGGTATTCATCCAGGGCATCAGCATGGGTCTGATCTTCAATCCCATGCAGGTGCTGGCTTTCTCGACGCTGCCCCCGCCCTTGCGCGGCTCCGGTACGGCGCTGATGAGTCTGTTCCGCAACCTCGGGGCCGCCATAGGCGTGTCGGTGACCTCGTTCATGTTGGTGCAGAGCGCGCAGATATCGCATTCCGATCTTTCGGCCGTCGCCACGCCCTTCAACCGCCTGCTGCAAGGCCCCGGCGCGGTCGGCCATTTCCTCGATCCAATGCACCTCCAGGGCGCCGAGCTGCTGGACCAGATGATCAATCGCCAAGCCCTGATCATCGCCTATGCCAACGACTATCGGATCATGACCGTGGTTGCGCTGACGCCGATCCTCTTGCTGTTCCTCATGCGCCGGCACCGCCGCGCCACCCCTGCCGCCGGAGATTGAGTGTGTCCACCGCCCCGGCGCCCGCGGTGAAGCACCGCGCGCTGATCACCGGCTGCGTGATGATCGCCACCTTGATGCAGGTGCTCGACAGCACGATCGCCAACGTCGCTTTGCCCTACATGCAGGGCAGCCTGAACACCACGCTCGACCAGATCACCTGGGTGCTCACCAGCTATGTCATCGCCTCCGCCATCATGACCGCCCCGGTCGGCTGGCTGGCCGCGCGCTACGGGCGGAAGAACCTGTTCATGGTCTGCCTGATCGGCTTCACCGTCACCTCGATGCTCTGCGGCGCCGCGCAGACGATCGAGCAGATGGTGGTCATGCGCATCTTCCAGGGCGCGTTCGGCGCCGCCCTGGTGCCGCTCTGCCAGGCCATCATGCTCGACATCTACCCCGTCGAGAAACGCTCCCAGGCGATGGCCATCTGGGGCCTCGGCGTCATGGTGGGCCCGATCTCCGGCCCCACTATCGGCGGCTATCTGACCGACACCTATAATTGGCGCTGGGTGTTCTACGTGAACCTCCCCTTCGGCCTGATCGCGCTCACCGGCCTCGCCCTCTTCCTGCCCAAGGCCGAGGCGAACCGCACCATGCGCTTCGACTGGACAGGCTTCCTGGTCCTCGCCCTTGGCCTCGGCGCCTTTCAGCTCATGCTCGACCGCGGCCAGGAGCAGGACTGGTTCACGTCGCGCGAGATCATCGTCGAGGCCGTGCTGGCCGGCCTCGGCCTCTACCTCTTTGCTGTCCACATGTTCACCGCCGAGCGCCCCTTCATCCCGCCCGCCATTTTCCGCGACCGCAACTTCACGTCGGCGATGTTCGTGATGTTCTCGACCGGCATGGTCCTGCTCGCGAGTTCGACCCTGCTCGCTCCCTATCTGCAAAACCTCGGCGGCTACCCTGTCATGACCGTGGGCCTCACGATGGCGCCGCGCGGCATGGGCACGATGGTGGCGATGATCCTCGCCGGCAAATACGGCTCGCGCGTCGACCAGCGCCTCTTCATGACCACAGGCGTCGTCGTCCTCGCCACCACCCTGTTTGCCATGAGCCGCTGGACACCCGACATCTCCGAGCACGAGATGATCGTCACCCTGATCTTCCAGGGCTTCGGCATGGGCTGGATCTTCAACCCGCTCTCGGTCATGGCCTACACCACCCTGCCCGCCCAGTATCGCGCCGATGGCGCCGCGCTGCTGAGCCTGTTCCGCAACATCGGTGCGGCCATCGGCATTTCCATCACCTCGTTCTCACTCACCCGCAACGCGCAGATCGTGCACGGCGTGCTGACCGAGGTCGCCACCCCCTTCAACCGGCTGCTGCACGGCCATGGCCCGGTCGCGAAGCTGCTCGATCCCGGCACCGTGCATGGCGCCGCGGCACTCGACCAGTTGATGAACCGCGAGGCCCTGATCGTCGCCTACAGCGACGACTTCCTGCTGATGACCTGGGTGACGCTGCCGACGTTGTTCATGCTCGCGATGATGCGTCGCGCCGGGGCGCGGACGACATGACCTGCCGGCGCGCGCAAAACCTGATCAGCCGACCACGTCGACCAGCACCAGTTCCGCATCCGCAGTCGCGGTGATCTCCAGCGTCTCCTCGCCCGAAATCGTCGCCCCGTCGCGCGTGTTCATCGCCACGCCGTTCACCGTCACCGCCCCGGTCGACGGCACCAGGTAGCCGACCCGCGCGGCGCCCAGCGCCTGGCGCACCGTCTGTCCGGCCTTGAGCGTTCCCGCGAACACCGCCGCATCGGCATGCAGCGGCAGCGCCGAGCCGTCGGCCACAGCCCGCCCATCGGCCAGCGCCGTCAGCACGCCCGCCCCCGCCTTGGGGAACTGCCGCGTGCCCCAGCCCGGCGCCACGCCCTTGGTGCCCGGCAGGATCCAGATCTGGAACAGCCGGGTCGGCGTCTTTTCCAGGTTGTATTCGGCATGCACGATCCCGGTCCCTGCGTGCATCACCTGTACGTCACCGGCCTCCGTGCGCCCCTCGTTGCCGAGGCTGTCGCGATGGGTGATGGCGCCCTCGCGGACATAGGTGATGATTTCCATCTCCTTGTGGGGATGCGGATCGAAGCCGGTGCCCGGCGCGATCTCGTCGTCGTTCCACACCAGCAGCCCGCCGACGCCGTGGCGGGCGGGGTCGCGATACTGCCCGAAATTGAAGTGGTAGCGCGCGTTCAGCCAGTCATTGCGGAAGCGGCCGAGGCGGTCGAAGGGTTGCACCTGGATCATGATTCGGCTCCTGATTGTTCGACATTGAATGATAAGCCGCCAGATGGGATCACGCCGCCGCCTGCGCAAGGGGGGAGGTCCCGGCCGCGCCGTGGCCGAGCCGGCGCAGCAGCGTGTCCAGCGTCGCGAGTTCGCCGGCGTCGAGCCCGCCCATCGCGCCGGCGATATCGGCGGCATGGCGCGGGAACACCGCGGAGATCAGCTCGCGGCCGGCCGGCGTCAGCTCGATCCGCAGGCTGCGCCGGTCGCCCGGCACATGCGCGCGCTGCACCAGGCCGCGCGCCTCGAGCTTGTCGATCACGTCGGTCATGTTGCCCGCCGAGGTCAGCACCAGCCGCCCCAGCGCGCGCTGGTTCTGCGGCCCCTTGTGCAGCACCGCCTCGAGCACGCCGAGCTGCGTGATCGTCAGGCCGCAACACTCCGCGAGCTGCTTCTCCACCCGGGCCAGCACCGCCCGGCTGGCCCGCATCAGCTTCACATAGGCGCGGACCGATCGCTCGACCGCGGGATCGTCGACCCCGTGCACCTCAGCGGTTCATCAGCACCGGCAGGTTCGACCGCTCCAGCACCGCCCGCGTCACGCCGCCGAGGATCAGCTGGCGCAGGCGGGAGTGCGAATAGGCGCCCATGCACAGCAGGTCCGCCCCGAAATCCCCGGCCGCCTTCAACAGCCCGAGCCCGACCGAGCGCTCCACCGGCAGGAAGGTCGCCACCTCGACGTTCACCCCGTGCAGCGCGAGATACTCGGCGAGGTCCTGCGCCTCCGGCCCGCGGCGTTGGTAGCCCTCCGCCGAGAGCACCCGCACCGCCTGCGCCCGCTGCAGCCACGGCATCGCCGCCTGCACCGCCGAGGCCGACTCCGCCGTGCCGTTCCAGGCGATCGCCACCCGCGTGCCGATGCTCGCCGGCGGCGTGTGCGGCGCGATCAGCACCGGCCGGCCGCTGTCGAACAGAACGGCATGCAGCGCGTCTGACGAGGACACGTCATCGCCCGATTCCGGATGCGGCACGATGGTGAGATCGGCCAGTCGCGCCTGCTGCGCCACGATGTCCTCCTCGCGGCCGGTCACCGCGACGAAGCTCGCAGTCGCATGCGCGTTGGCGTATTTCGGCTCCGCCACCGATACCTGCTCGCGCGCGACGAACCGGTCGAACACGCCGCGCACGGCGTGGGCGCGATCGGCGCTCTCCTTCTCGGTGGCCGACATCATCTCCTCGATCATCGCCCCCGACAGCCCCTCGCCGGCGAGCGGCGCGACGTCGCGGCTGTCGACGCGGACATGCAGCGCGGTGACGTGGGCATTCCATAGTCGCGCGACGGTGAGCGCGGTCGCGAGCGCGGATTCCCCAGCGGCGGTTCCGGTCAGCGGCAGGAGCAGCTTGCGAATGGCCATGGATATCCTCCTCGGTTGGGCGGGCACGAGGCCCACCTGGGTCGCGCGGACGGCCCCATGGGGTCGCCACAAGACATACATGGCAGCTATGCGTTTAACTTCAACTGGTCAAAGCTGATTATACTATAATAGAATCAATCGCCTGCCGAACCGCTCCTACCGGATCGGCCCCCGCCCCGGCCTCCACCGCCAGCCAGTCCCCCGCCCCCGGATCGGCCTCTGCCGCCCGCCGGAGCACCGCCACATCGGCATCCGACGCATCGCCCACCCGCCCGGCCACCCGCGCCTCCAGCTCCGCCAGCGGTGCCTGCAGCCACACGCCGAGGAATAGGACAGTCCCCGCCGCCCGCGCCGCCATGGCGCGATGCTCGGGGCTCATGAACGTCGCATCCGCGATCGCCGCCTGCCCACCCCCAGCCACCGCCGCGATCGCCGCCTCCATCGCCGCGAACACACGCCGGCTCGCCTCGGGCGAATACGCCGCCGCCGGCAGCTTCTCCTCCGGCGCCAACCCATGCTGGATCTTGCGGATCTCATCGCTCCGCACCACCACCGCCCCTGGCGCCGGCCCGAGATCCGGCGCCAGCGCCCGCGCCACCGTCGACTTCCCGCTGCCCTGCAGCCCCCCGATCGCCACCACCACCGGCGTCCCCGGCCGCAGATACGTCCCCGCCCGCGCGAGGTAGTCGCGCGCCACCTCCATCCGCCCGCCGCGCGCCTCCACATGCGCGCGCACCATCGCCCGCATCGACAGAAACACCGGCAGCCCCCGCACCATCTCCCAGTCGCCCGTCCGCGCCAGATACCGGTTCATAACCCGGTTCGCCGCCGCCCGCCCCACCCGCACGTCGAGGTCCATCAGCAGGAAGGCGAGGTCGTAGGCGACATCGATCGTCGCCATGTCCTCGTCGAACTCCAGCGCATCGAACGGCACCGGCCTGCCCTGCCAGAAACACAGATTGCCGAGATGCAGGTCCCCATGCGCCCGGCGCACGAACCCCGCCTCCCCCCGCGCCACCAGCCACGCCGTACGCGCCCCGATCGCCGCCCGCATCGCCACCAGCCAGGCATCCGCCTCCGCCCCGCCAAGCCCCGCCGCCACCGCCGACTCGTGATTTCCCTCGGCAATCCGCAGCAACCCCGCCGCCTGGTCCTTCACCGCCGCCGGCAACGCCGCATGCATCGCCGCCACCGCGTCCGCCAGCGCATCCAGCACCGGCCCGGTCAGACGCTCCGGCGCAACATCGAGAAAATCCCCCGCCGGCACCGGCGCCACCCGCAGCACATAGTCCACCGCCGCCCCGGCACCCCCCAGCGCCAAGCCGCCATCCGCCTCCCGCGTCACCGCCACCACGTCGCGATACATCCCCGGCGCATGCGCCGCGTTCAGCTCCATCTCCCTGACAGCCGTGCGCCGCCGCTCGCCCAACGGCGTGAAATCGAGGAACGGCAGCCGCACCGCCTTCTTCAGCTTCCAGACGGTGTCCGCCCCCACGAACACCGCCGAGATATGCGTCTCGATCGGCCCATGCCCGGCGAGCCGCGCCAGGAACGCCGCGACCTCGCGCTGCTCCTCCGGGATGCTCAAGCGATCAGGGGTAAATCTTACTGACGCGCCAGCCGGCGCCGTCGCGCTCGAAGATCGTGCGGTCATGCAGCCGGAACGGCATGTCCTGCCAAAACTCGATCCGCTTCGGCACGATGCGATAGCCCGACCAATACGCCGGCCGCGGAATATCCTCGCCCGGATACTTCGCCTCGAATTCCGCCACCCGCCGCTCCAGATCCGCACGCTCCGCCAGCGGCCGCGACTGGATCGACGCCCAGGACCCCAACCGCGACACGCGCGGCCGCGACTTGTAATACTCGTCCGCCTCGGCATCCGTCACATGCTCGATCGGCCCCTCGATCCGCACCTGGCGATGCAGGATCTTCCAGTAGAACAGCAGCGCCGCGCGTGGGTTCTCGCGCAGTTCGTCGCCCTTGCGGCTCTCCTTGTTGGTGTAGAACACGAACCCCTTGGGGTCCCACTCCTTCAGCAGCACAATGCGCGCCGAGGGGTAGCCCTCCTGGTTCGCGGTCGCCACCGTCATCGCATTCGGGTCGTTCGGCTCGGTCTCCTTGGCCTCGGCGAACCAGGCGGCAAAATGGGCAAACGGGTCTGAAGGCGCGGTCATCGGGGGTCTCCTCGGGTCGTGCCCGCAATACTTGCGCCTGCCCGCGGGCCGCGCCAAGTCGCCCCACCCCTTGCGGGAGACGGGGCGGCTATGTCACCACGGCACCAGCGCGCCAGGTTGCCGGCGCATCTGCATCAACCGCGTTGGGAATTAGCCGCATGACCGACAGCGAGAGCGAACGCTCCATCCCCACCGGCACGCTCCTCGCCGGCAAGCGGGGCCTGATCATGGGCGTCGCCAACGACCGCTCCCTCGCCTGGGGCATCGCCGCCGCCTGCGCCGCCCAGGGCGCCGAACTCGGCTTCACCTACCTCGGCGACGCCCTCGAACGCCGCGTCCGCCCGCTGGCCACCTCGATCGGCTCCACCCTGCTGACCCCCTGCGACGTCGGCGACGACGCCAGCATGGATGCCGCCTTCGACACCATCTCTAAAGCCTGGGGCCGCATCGACTTCCTGGTCCACGCCATCGGCTTCGCCGACAAGCAATACCTCCGCGGCCGCTACATGGACACGCCGCGCGCCGCATTCCTGCAGGCGATGGACATCTCCTGCTTCTCCTTCACCGACGTCGCCCGCCGCGCCTCCGACCTGATGCCGGACGGCGGCTCCATGCTCACCCTCTCCTACCTCGGCGCCGAACGCGTCATCCCGCACTACAACGTCATGGGCGTCGCCAAGGCCGCCCTCGAAGCCTCCGTGCGCTACCTCGCCGCCGACCTCGGCCCGCGCGCCATCCGCGTCAACGCCATCTCCGCCGGCCCCATAAAAACCCTCGCGGCCTCGGGCATCGGCGACTTCCGCTACATCCTCAAGTGGAACGAATACAACTCGCCGCTGCGCCGCAACACCACCATCGGCGACGTCGGCGGCGCCGGCGTCTACCTGCTCTCCGAACTCGGCGCCGGCGTCACCGGCGAGGTCCATCACGTCGACAGCGGCTACCACTCCGTCGGCATGAAGAACCCCGACGCGCCGGACATCAACGCCAACCACGACTGAACCCGGCCCCATGTCCCACAACAGCTTCGGCCACCTCTTCCGGGTCACCACCTGGGGCGAGAGCCACGGCCCGGCGATCGGCTGCGTCGTCGACGGCTGCCCGCCACGCCTCGCCCTCACCGAAGCCGACATCCAGCCCTGGCTCGCCAAACGCCGCCCCGGCCAGTCGAAATTCACCACCCAGCGCCAGGAACCCGACGAAGTCCGCATCCTCTCCGGAACCTTCGACGGCCAAACCACCGGCACCCCCATCGCGCTCCACATCGACAATGTCGACCAGCGCTCACGCGACTACGGCGAAATCGCCGAACGCTTCCGCCCGGGCCACGCCGACCTCACCTACGAACTGAAATACGGCATCCGCGACTACCGCGGCGGCGGCCGCTCCTCCGCCCGCGAAACCGCCATGCGCGTCGCCGCCGGCGCCATCGCCCGCAAAGTCCTCGGCTCCGCCATCCGCATCCGCGGCGCCCTCGTGCAAATGGGCCCCCACACCATCGACCGCTCGCGCTGGGACTGGTCGGCCGTCGACGACAACCCCTTCTTCTGCCCCGACCCCGTCGCCGCCGCCGAATGGGAAACCTACCTGGCCGCCGTCCGCAAAGCCGGCTCCTCCTGCGGCGCCGTCATCGAAGTCACCGCCGAAGGCGTCCCCCCCGGCCTCGGCGCCCCCATCTATGGCAAACTCGACGCCGACCTGGCCGCGGCCCTCATGAGCATCAACGCCGTCAAAGGCGTCGAAATCGGCGACGGATTCGCCGCCGCCAGCCTCTCCGGCGAAGGCAACGCCGACGAAATGCGCATGGCCGACGGCGACGTCACCTTCAGCGCCAACCACGCCGGCGGCATCCTGGGCGGCATCTCCACCGGCCAACCCATCATCGCCCGCTTCGCCGTCAAACCAACCTCGTCCATCCTCGCCCCACGCCAAACCGTCGACCGCCACGGCCAAAACACCGACATCATCACCAAAGGCCGCCACGACCCCTGCGTCGGCATCCGAGCCGTCCCCGTCGGCGAAGCCATGCTCGCCCTAACCCTCGCCGACCACCTCCTCCGCCACCGCGCCCAAAACCCCGACGCTCCCACACAGACGCGGCTGCCCCGTAACTGACCAGCACGAGGGCTGGCCCGCAGGGAAGCAAGGCCAGGGCTCTGCCCTGGACCCGCCAGGAGGCGGCGCCTCCTGGACCTGGCATCACTTAAGAGGGTTGGGTCTTGAGAGGGGGGCCAACCTCGCCCGTGCAACCTCCGAGTAGGCCCCCCTCTCAAGACCCAATTATTCCTTAAACGGTCGCCGGGTGCAGGGGGCGCCGCCCCCTGCTGGGGTCGAGGGGCAAAGCCCCCGCCTTGCCTTCCTTACGGGTCAGCCCCCCTGCCGGCCGGTTAACAGGACCGCAGCGGTCTGCTATAGCGGGGGTGGGAACCAACCCGTGGGGGATCGGCTATGGCCGAACTGGATCGTGCTGCCGGGGTTTTGATTGGGTTGATTGGGGCCGAGCGCTGGCAGGCGCGGGTGGTTGAGTTGCAACGCATGGCTGGCCGGAGCGAGCGGGTGGCTAAGGCGATCGCGCAGCGGCATGCGGGCGAGGTGGCGTTGGAGCGGTTGCGCCGTGGGGTGGTGCCTGGTCCGGCGGAGGTTGCATTGGCCGATTTATGCGCCGAGGCTCGGGTGGCGCTGGCCGGGTTGAAGGCGCCGGGGCGGGCGCGGTTTGCCGGCGTTCTGCGTGCGGCGATCAAGGGCGAGGGCACTTTGGCGGTCCCGCTGCATTTGTTGCGGGTGGCGGCGGCGCATCGGGCGCAGGGGTATGAGGTCGCCTATACGGGGTTCGCCGAGGGCACGCCGCATGATCTGGTGATTTCCAATGGCAGCACGTCGGCCGAGATCGCCTGTGCGTCGGTGTCGGCCGAGGAGGGCCGTGACGTCCATCGCGGTGCCTGGATGCAGCTGGTCGAGGCGATCGACCCCGATCTGCAGACCTGGCTTGCCGCCCATCCCGGCCGCTATCTGCTGAAGCTGACCTTGCCGGGCGGCTTGAAGCGCGAGGATGGCGGCTTGGCGACCTTGCAGGAGCGCATCCGCACCTTGTTCGCCGAGCATCGCCGCGCCGACCAGGACGAGGCGGCGATCTTGCGGCTGGATCCCTTGATGATGGCGACCAGCCAGACCGATCCCCGGCTGATGGGCCAGTTGCGCCGCGAATTCGGCCTCGAGGCGCATCTGGCGGTGATGACCGGCAGCGGCGGCGTGTGTGTGCTGGCCGCCCGCGCGGGCCGCGAGGACGAGGTCGCGCTCGCCATTCGCCGCCGCATGGCCGCCATCGCGCCGCTGCGCCTGTCCGGCGAGCGCCCCGGCATTCTCGCGATGCTCGTCGAGGACATCGACCCCGCGGAGTGGCGCCACCTGCGCGACCAGCTGGAAATCGAGGGCGCCGCGCGGCAGTTCCTCACCGAACCCGAGGCCCGCCACGTCGTCGCCGTCACCTGCACGGCGCGGCAGGAGCTGGTCGAGCCCGCCGCCGAGGAGCCCGCCGGCCTGCGCTTCCGCAACCCCGGCCATCCCGCCGCCCGCTCCCCCGCGCTCGCCGCCGCGGTGCTCTCGACAGCGTGATACGCGATGCCCCGTTTGGGGCATGTCTCTGCCATCAGCACGCCACGATTTACCTGTTTCCTACGTTGCATGGCGTAAGGCAGCCGTAACGCGTTTCACCAGTGCCAGGCTTGGCCAGGATCGGGGCGATGACCGAGATCGACTACACCCGCAAGCTCGACGAGCTCGAGCGTCTGCTGAACGATCCCGACACACGGATGGAGCCGGCCCGCGTCTGGTCGCTGCTCGACGAAATCGCCCGCCACCACGAAGCCGCCGCCCGCGCCGGCATCGAGAGCTGACGGAACGCGGGGCCCTTGCGCCCGCGCGGCTCCCACACGAAGTTGAAGTTTGTGTGACGGAGACCGCAATGCCCAAGATTGAGATCTACACCCAGGACTGGTGCCCCTACTGCGTCCGCGCCAAGGCGCTGCTGGACCGCAAGGGCGTCGCCTACACCGAAATTGACGCCCCCGGCGGCTCCGAAGCCCGCGAGGAATCGATCCGCCGCTCCGGCCGCACCTCGGTCCCCCAGGTTTTCGTCGACGGCACGTGCCTCGGCGGTTCCGACGATCTCGCCGAGCTCGAACGCGCCGGCAAGCTCGACGCCCTCCTCGCCGCATGACGGGCTTGGCACTCCCTTGCCGAGAGTGCCAATATGACCAAATGACGAGTGCGAGAACGGCCCTGAGGATGGTCCTGTAGATGATCCACTACCAGTTGCGCTGCGCGGCGGAGCATGAGTTCGATGGCTGGTTCGCGGGCAGTGACAGCTTCGAGCAGCAGGCTAAGCGCGGCCTGCTGGAATGCCCGATCTGCGGCACCCCCAAGGTCGAGCGCGCCTTGATGACCCCGGCCGTCCCCAAGAAGGGCCGCCCCCCGCGCAAGACCCGCAAGGCCGAGCCCACGCCGGAGCCCGTCCAGGCCCCTGCCGCCACCGCCCCCGTCGCCATGGCCGGCGAGCGCATGCCCGACCACGTCCGCGCCATGCTCCAGCGCATCCGCTCCGAGGTCGAGCGCAACTGCGACTATGTCGGCGACACGTTTGCCGAAGAGGCCCGCCGCATCCACAAGGGCGAGGCCGACGCCCGCGGCATCTACGGCGAGACCACCCCAGAAGAAGCCGAGGCGCTCGCCGAAGAGGGCATCGAGGTCGCCAAGATCCCCTGGGTCCCCCGCGCGGATGGCTGAGGCCACCCCTCGGCCCGAACACGACAAGCGAGGATTCCCCATGCTGGCACGCCTGACCGCCTGCTTCCTCGCGCTCGCCGTCCCGGCGCTGGCCGCCTCGCCCCCCGCCGTCGAATCCACCCAGTTCATGGTCGTCTCCGCCCAGCGCCTGGCCTCCGAGGCCGGTGCCGAGATGCTCCGCCGCGGCGGCAACGCGATCGACGCCGCCGTCGCCGTCGGCTACGCCCAGGCCGTCACCAACCCCTGCTGCGGCAACATCGGCGGCGGCGGCTTCATGACCCTGCATCTCGCCGACGGCCGCGACGTCTTCCTCGATTTCCGCGAAACCGCCCCCGCCGCCGCCACCGCCAACATGTATCTCGACGCCGAGGGCAAGGTGATCCCGGGCGCCAGTTTCTTCGGCTGGAAATCCGCCGGCGTCCCCGGCACCGTCCTCGGCCTCGAAACCGCGCTCGCCAAATACGGCACCCTCCCCCGCGCCGTCGTGATGGCGCCGGCCATCCGCCTCGCCCGCGAGGGTTTCATCCTCACCCGCGGCGACACCGACATCCTCGAATACCGCACCCGCGAATTCCGCACCCGCCCACCGCTCGCCAAACTCTTCCTCCGCCCCGACGGCACCCCCCTGCAACCCGGCGACCGCCTGGTCCAGTCCGACCTCGCCGACACCCTCTCCGCCATCGCCGCCGACGGCGCCCCCGCCTTCTACACCGGCCGCATCCCCGCCGCCGTCGAAGCCGCCTCCCGCGCCGGCGGCGGCATCCTCACCGCCGCCGACTTCGCCGCCTACAAGGTCAACGAGACCACGCCCCTCACCTGCTCCTACCGCGGCGCCGTCATCCACTCCGCCCCGCCCCCCTCCTCCGGCGGCACCACGATCTGCGAAATCCTCAACATCCTCGAGGGCTACGACATGCCCGCCCTGGGCTTCCGCTCCGCCCAGTCGGTCCACCTGCTGACCGAGGCCATGCGTCACGCCTTCCTCGACCGCAACACCTATCTCGGCGATCCAGCCTTCGTCTCCAATCCGCTCGACCGCCTGCTCTCGAAGGACTACGCCGCCGCCATCCGCGCCCAGATCGGCCCCGCCGCCACCGCCTCGAAAGACCTCCTCCCGGGCGTCCCCCCACACGAGAAAACCGAGACCACCCATTATTCCGTGCTCGACCGCGCCGGCAACGCCGTCTCCGTCACCTACACAATCAACGGCGCCTTCGGGGCCCTCGTCATGGCGGACGGCACCGGCTTCCTGCTCAACGACGAAATGGACGACTTCACCGTCAAGCTCGGCGTCGCCAACTCCTTCGGCCTGGTCCAGGGCAGCGCCAACGCCATCGCCCCCGGCAAGCGCCCGCTCTCCTCCATGGCCCCCACTATCGTCACCCAGGACGGCAAGGTCTCCCTCGTCCTCGGCTCCCCCGGCGGCTCGCGCATCATCTCCATCACCCTGCTCACTTTGCTCAACATGCTCGACCACGGCATGGAACTGCAGGAAGCCGTCGACGCCCCCCGCCTGCACCACCAATGGCTGCCCGACGAAGTCTACTTCGAACGCCGCGGCCTCTCGCCCGACACCGCCGCCCTGCTGCGCCAGATGGGCTACAAACTCACCGAACAGGTCCCCTGGGGCTCCGTCGCCGCCATCGCCGTCGGCACGTCCGAGGCCACCGGCCGCGGCCCCCGCACCATCCCCTCCGACGCCGCCCTCTCCGGCCGCATGCGCGCCGGCGTCATCTACGGCGCCAACGACAACCGCCGCCCCGCCGGCGCCGCCATCGGCGAATAATTCCTGAGGAACCCGACATGACCGACATCCCAGCCAAACCCGTCCTGCTCACCGGCGCATCCGGCAACCTCGGCCGCCACCTCGCCAAATCCCTCGGCGCCATGGGCTGGAAACTCGTCCTCACCGACATCGCCCCCTTCCCCGACCCGCTGCCCCCCGGCGCCACCTTCACCAAGGCCGACCTCAACGACGGCGTCACCATCCTGCGCCTGGCCACCGGCTGCGGCATGATCCTTCATTTCGGCGGCGTCTCCACCGAACACCCCTTCGAGGACGTCCTCGGCCCCAACATCCGCGGCCTCTACCACATCTACGAAGCCGCCCGCCGCGAAGGCGCCCGCGTCCTCTTCGCCTCCTCCAACCACTCCATCGGTTTCCACGAGCGCACCACCCCGCTCGATGACGACTGCCAGTTCATGCCAGATGGCTACTACGGACTCTCAAAAGCCTACGGCGAACTGATGGGCCGCATGTACTGGTTCAAGCACGGCGTCGAAAACGTCAACGTCCGCATCGGCTCGTCCTTCCCCGAACCGATCGACGCCCGCATGCTCTCCACCTGGCTCTCCTACAACGACCTCACCCGCCTCTGCGTCCGCGCCACCATGGCCGCCAAAACCGAAAGCTGCGTGATCTGGGGCGCCTCCAAGAACAGCCGCACCTACTGGCGCTACGACGCCCGCGAAACGATCGCCTGGCTCCCGCAAGACAGCGCCGACACCTTCGCCGCGCAAATGGCAGGCAAGGTCAGCGACAATCCCATCCAGGAACGCTACCAGGGCGGCGGCTACACCGTCATGGACTACACCCGCAAAGCCCCGCCGCCGCGGAAGTTGTTCGACAAATAGTTCCGCTCCCAGAACCCCCAAGGAGATCCCGCCATGACCGCCGTTCCCGAGAAATATCTCGACCTCGTCACGACGAAGAAAGCCCTCGCCCACCTCGCCACCATCATGCCCGACGGCAGCCCGCAGGTGACGCCCGTGTGGTTCGACATGCACGACGGCAAGGTCCGCGTGAACTCCGCCAAAGGCCGCATCAAATCCCGCAACATGACCGTCGGCGCCCCGGTCGCCCTCTCGATCGTCGACCCCGACAACGGCTACCGCTACATCCAGATCCGCGGCAAAGTCTCGAACACCACCGAGACCGGCGGCGATGCCCATATCGATTCACTCGCGAAGAAATACCTCGGCCTCGACGCCTACCCCTACCGAACCCCGACTGAAACCCGCATCATCTTCGAAATTACCCCCGCCTCCGTCCAGGTGATGGGCTGAACCAACCGCTGCCCTCGGGCCCCGGCGCTACCGTTTCGTCAACCAGCGTTTGGCAATGCGGCAGCCGACGGTGTAGGCGGGGTTGAAGACGTTGCCGATATCGTAGTTGACCACCTGGCCCATCAGGTGGCTCGCGGCGTGGGCGTCGAGCCCGTAGTCCTCTCCGAGCCAGCGCAGCATTTCGGTCGTCGCGTGTTGCAACGCCTGGTCAAGCGGACGGGCGTTGCCAACGGTGAAGATATCGTCAGCCGTTTCGCCGCGCGGCCAGGTGATGCTGCGCTTCAGCACCTTGAGGGTGACCTCCATTTCGAAGGATGTTTCGATCCCGGTGCCGACGATTTCGCCATCACCCTGGCAAGCATGTCCGTCGCCAAGATAAAAGAGCGCCCCAGGCACCGAGACCGGCAGCCAGGCCGTCGTGCCGGGCTTGAACATCCGGTAATCCATGTTGCCGCCGTGTTGTGCGCTCGTCGCCGTCGAGATCGCCTGCCCGCGGGCCGGTGCGACACCGAAGCAGCCGATCATCGGCGCGATCTCCGGCATGAAGTTCTCCAGCCCGGCTGCCGGATCGCGCAGCCGCACGGTGCCGGCGTTGGCATCGATGATCCACACCGCGCGTTCGCTCGCCGGCCGTTCCGGAATATAGGCGGGATCGAGCACGGTGAAGGCCAGTGGCGAATAGGTCCATCCGGTCGCCCGGCTCGGCGTCAGCCGGTTGATTTGCACCAGCAACGTATCGCCGGGCGCCGCGCCGTCCACGTAGAACGGCCCGGTCATCGGGTTGCCGCGTTCCCATGCCTGCGCCTCGTTGGCATCGAGGCCGGAGGCATCAATCGTATCCGCAATGATCGTATCGCCGTCGGCGACCCGCAGGCAAGGTTCGGCCGTGCCGATAACGGTATGATAACGAGTCGGACGAAAGCGATGTATCGCCATGGCGCGTCTCCGGATGACCGTTCTGAACGGTCACGCTAGGTACCGCGCCCCGACCGGTCAATGGTCTCCGGACGCCTATCCCTCGTCGCGCCCCCGCATCCGCCGCCCGAGCGCGAGCTCGGTGACGATGCCGTGCAGCGTGCGCAGTTCCTGTTCGGTCACTTCGCCGCGCTCGAAGAAATGCCGGATGTTGCGCACCATCCCCGGCCGCTTCGGCAGATTGCGCAGGAAGCCGCAGGCGTCGAGTTCATCGGTGAGATGGCCAAGGAAATTGTCGAGCTCCCCCTTGGTCGCCACCCGCGTCTCATTGGTCACCAGCGTCCGCGGCAGGGTTTCGTCGGCCGCCGTCCACCACTCATAGGCCATGATCATCACCGCCTGCGCCAGGTTGAGCGACATGAAGGCGGGGTTGAGCGGATAGCGGATCAGCGCGTCGGCGCAGGCCATGTCGTCATTGTCGAGCCCCGCCCGCTCCGGCCCGAACAGCAGCCCCGCCCGCAGGTCCCGCGCCGTGATGGTGCGCAGCTCGGCCGCCGCCCCGCGCGCCGTCAGCACCGGCTTCACGATATGCCGCGGCCGCGGACAGGTGGCGAACACGTGGTGCAGGTCCGCGGTCGCCGAGGCCACCGTCGGATGCACCTCGAGCGCATCGAGAATCCGATCCGCCCCCGAAGCGTTGCGCCACGCCTTGTCCTGCGGCCAGCCGTCGCGCGGCGCGACCAGGCGCAGCTCGAACATCCCGCCGTTCGCCATCGCGCGCGCCACCGCGCCGATATTATCGGCGAGCTGCGGCCGCACCAGGATGATCACCGGCGCATTGCCGATCGGCCCGATCGCGGCCCCGCCGTCGCGTCCGGTCATGCCCGGCGCCAGGTCGTCCCGCCGGGCCCGTCCTCAAGCAGGATGCCCTGGTCCGCGAGTTCCTTGCGAATGGCATCCGCGCGGGCGAAGTCGCGCCCCTTGCGCGCCGCGATCCGCGCGGCGATCGCCGCCTCGATCGCCGCCGCATCATCGCCGGCGCCACGGAACCACGCCGCCGGATCCTGCTGCAACAGCCCAAGCAACTCGCCCGACGCCTTCAGGTTCGCCGCCGCCTGTCCGTCGCCCGCCATTGCCGCATCCGCCAGCCCGTGCAACTCCGCCACCGCCAGCGGCGTGTTGAGGTCGTCACACAGCGCCTCCATCACCGCCGGCGTCACCGTGCCGGCCCCCGCGGGCGGCGTCCGCTCCAGCGCGCGATAGAACCGATCGAGCTCCTTGCGCGCATCCGCCAGCCCCGCGTCGGTGAAATCGAGCAACCCGCGATACTGCGTCTTCAGCAGCAGCAACCGCGCCGCCTCGGCGGGCACCTTCGCCAGCACGTCGCGGATGGTCACGAAGTTGCCGAGGCTTTTCGACATCTTCTCGCCGTTGATCACCAGCATCCCGTTATGCACCCACATCCGCGCGAAGCGGCTGCCGGGGAAGGCGCACATCGACTGCGCGATCTCGTTCTCATGGTGCGGGAAGATGAGGTCCGTCCCACCGCCATGAATATCGAAATTCTCGCCCAGGTGCCGCCACGACATCGCGGAGCATTCGATATGCCAGCCCGGCCGCCCGCGCCCCCACGGGCTGTCCCACCCCGGCAGCTCCGGCGACGACGGCTTCCACAGCACGAAATCCCCGGCGTCCCGCTTATAGGGCGCCACGTCCACCCGAGCGCCCGCCAGCAACTCATCCGGGCTGCGGCCGGAAAACTTCCCGTAGTCCGAAAAACTCGGCACCGAGAACAGCACATGTCCCTCGGCCGCATAGGCATGGCCCGAGGCGATCAGCCGCTCGATCAGCGTGATCATCTCCGCGATCGTCTCGGTCGCCCGCGGCTCGACGTCGGGCGGGAAATTCCCCAGCGCGGCGATATCCGCGCGGTAATCCGCCAGCGTCCGCTCGGTGATCTCGCCGATCGGAACGCCGGCCTCGCGGGCACGGTTGTTGATCTTGTCGTCGATGTCGGTGACGTTGCGCACATAGGTCACGCGCGGAAACAGCCGCCGCAGCACCCGCGTCAGCACGTCGTAGATCACCGCCGGGCGCGCATTGCCGATATGGGCGAGATCATAGACCGTCGGCCCGCAGCAGTAGATCCGCACATGCCCCGGGTCGATCGGCACGAGGGTCTCGCGCCGCTTGGTCAGGAAATTGTGCAGACGCATCTCGGGCATGGCGCTTCTCGGCGGTTGACAGCCGCTTTCTCCGCCAGCCCGGCCGACAAATCAACGTCCGCAACCCTGGGGCGCGCTGCCAGAGGGGCCCCGCCCAGGTTTACGCCGCCCCCGCAAACACCCTAGCATCGCCGCATGTCGTTTCGCCGCACGCTGGCCATCGCCGGTCTCATGCTGATGGCCACCTGTGCCGCGCCGGCGCCTGGCAGCGAGGAGGCGTGCCGCATCGAGCGCGTCGGCAGCTTCACCCTGACCGAGCAGCAGACCCTCCGCCTCGTCACCGTCGAGTTCGACGGCAAGCCCGCCCGCCTCATCTTCGATACCGGCGCCAGTGTCACCACGCTGATGCGCGGCGCCGAGGAACGCCTCGGGTTGCGCGCCATCGGCGTCGTGCGCCTCAAGGCCCAGGGCGTCGGCGGCAGCACGGACGCCCATGCCGGCAGTGTCGACCAGCTCGCCTTCGCCGGCACCACTCTGGCCAACCGCGTCGTCATGGTGAACCCTTTCGACCTCGTCGGCTTCGGCGAGCCGGCGCCCGATGGCCTGCTCGGCGCCGACGTCCTCTCGCTCTACGACATCGAGCTCGACCTGAAGGCCAACACCGGCGCGCTCTACCGCCCGCGCAACTGCCCCGCCGGCCAGCTGCCCTGGCCGGCCGGCTACAGCACCTTCCCCCTGCACGCCGATTCCCCCTCCGGGCGCACCCAGCTGCCGATCGAGATCAACGGCCGCCCCTTCACAGCCACCCTCGACACCGGCGCCTCCAGCACGCTCGTTGAACTGCGCACCGCCCACAAGCTGGGGATCACCGACGACATGCTCGCCCAGGACCGCACCGTGGTCGGCCACGGCGTCGCCGCCGACACCGCCAAGATCTACGCCCACCGCTTCGACCACATCCGCATCGGCAACGAATCCTTCGCCAACGTCGTGCTCGGCGTGGTCGAAATGCCGAGCACCTCCGGCGACATGCTCATCGGCATCAATTTCCTGCGCAACCGCAAGCTCTGGCTCTCGCCCTCCTCCCGGCGGGTCTACATGACCCCGCCGCAGCCCTGACCGCCCCGGTGCGCCGCCGCCTCGCCCTCGCCGCCATGCTCGCCTGGGCCCTGCCGGCCGCCGCCGCCGCGCCGGACAGCCCGGAGGCCTGCACGCTCGAGCGCCGCGGCAGCCTCGATGTCAGCTTCGCCGGCAACACCCCGCTCGTGCGCCTCGATCTCGACGGCCATGCCGTCACCCTCGTGCTCGATACCGGCGCCGAGGTCACCGCCCTCACCGAGGATGCCGCCCGCCGCCTCGCCCTCAGCCCCGACCCCCAGCGCCGGACCACCATCACCGGCATCGGCGGCACCACAACCCACGCCAACGCCCTGGTCCACCGCCTGAAGATCGGCGCCGCCACCCTGCCCGAGCGCAGTCTCGCCGTGCTGCCCTTCGCGCTGCGTGGCCTGCCCGCCCCGGTCGATGGCCTGCTGGGTGCCGATGTGCTGGCCGATTTCGACGTCGATCTCGACCTCGGCTCCGGCACGGTGCAGCTCTATCGCGCCCGGGACTGCGTCTCCGGTACCCCCGCCTGGCGCGAGGCCCCGGCGCTGAAGGCCGACATCTCCCGCGGCCCCGGCCGCAACATGCTCGCCCTGCCGATCACCCTCGATGGCCGCGGCCTGACTGCCATGATCGACACCGGCGCCGATACCGGCCCCGACCTCGGCGTCATCGACAGCCGCGCCGCCACCGCCATCGGCACCACCACCGAGGCCCTGCGCGAGACCGGCCATTTCTCGATCCACGGCGCCGCCCCCACCGACGCCACCGCCCGCCGCCATCGCTTCGCCGCGGCCTCCATCGGCCTGGAGAATCTCAACCGGCCGACCCTGCTGGTCGCCGACCTGCCGCGCGGCAGTGCCGATGTTCTGATCGGCGTCGGCTTCGCGCGGACGCATCGGCTGTGGATTTCCTACGCGTCGCGTCGCATGTTCGTCTCCTATCCGAACCGCAACTGAGCACGGTCGCCCGATGACGCCAGCGCGCCTCCTCCGCCTGCTTCCGCTGCTGGCCCTGCTGGCTGGCTGCGCCGCACCGGGCGACACCATCGACTTCGACTCCTGCGGCGTCCGTCCGCGCCAGGTCATCCCGGTGACCATGCGCGGCAACATTCCGCTCATGCAGGCCACCATCAAGGACAAGCCGGCCACTTTCGTGCTCGACACCGGCGCCGTCGGCGTCGCCATCACCGAGCAGGCCGCGGCCAGGTTCGAACTCGGCACCGACGACAAGACGGTGATGGTCGGCTCCGGCATCGGCGGCCAGAGCCGCGGCTATGCCGGCAAGCTCGAGCGCTTCCGCATCGGCGACATGCCGGTGCCCAACCACAGCGTGAATATCATCCCAGCCTCCGCCGGCATATCGCAGAGCGGCCTGGTCGACGGGCTGTTCGGCGTCTCCGTCCTGTCGATCTTCGAGGTCGAGCTCGACCTGCCGCACAGCAAGGCGACGCTCTATGCCGGCCGGCTCTGCCCGAACACGCTGGCGCCGCCCTGGATGGCCGACGCCATCGAGATCAATGCCGGCCGCTCCGAACGCGGGCGCTTCTATGTTCCCGTCGTGCTCGACGGCCGCCCGGTCAATGCGCTGCTCGACACCGGGGCGGCGATTTCCATCGTCTCCAGTGACGTTGCCCGCGCCGTCGGCGTGACCCCCGACGCCCTGGAGCGTGACCCCAAGGTGCGCCTGAGCGGCACCGGCCCCGCCACCGCCATCGCCGCCGGCCACCGGTTCCGCGAAATCATCTTCGCCGGGCAGACCTTCGCCGGCCCCACCCTGGTCGTCACCGAGCGGCCGGATGCCAACACCGACATGATCATCGGCTCCGACTTCCTCGCCCATCGCCGGGTCTGGTTGTCCTATGCCCGCAAGCGCGTGTTCATCGAACGTCCATCAACGCCGTAGACAATGCGGCCAAGCGCGGGGGATGACCTGGCCCGCCGGCTTTGCTAGAGCAACACCCTGCCAGACGGAATCGTCTGGCAGGATAATGTTGCCCGACAAAGCAAAGAGCTAGAGCGGAAGCCGATCTGATGGATGATCGGCCACCGCTCTGGAGCCTCGCCCGCAGCCGATCTAAGGATGACCGCCACAGTGAAGAAGGCCCAGAACATCGCGGCCGGCACCATCGTCCTGGGCGTGGTCGTGCTTGCCCTCAAGCTGGCCGCCTGGTGGGTGACCGGCAGTGCCGCGCTGTTCTCGGACGCCGCCGAGACGGTGGTGAACGTCGCCGCGTCCATCGTCGCCTATATCGCCCTCGGCCTCGCCGCCAAGCCGGCGGATGCCAACCATCCCTACGGGCACGACAAGGCCGAGTTCTTCTCAGCCGTCATCGAGGGCGTGCTGATCGTCGTCGCCGCCATGGTGATCCTGCAGCACGCCTGGCACAGCTACACCGCACCCGAGCCGATCACCGCCGGCGGGCTCGGCATGGCGCTGAACGCGGCCTCGAGCGTGCTGAACGGCGGCTGGGCCTGGCTGCTGATGCATCGCGGCCGGGTCCTGCGTTCGCCGGCGCTGCTGGCCGACGCCAAGCACCTGATCGCCGACGTCGTCACCTCCATCGGCGTGCTGATCGGCGTCTCGCTGGTGCTGGTCACCGGCATCGTCTGGCTCGATCCGCTGATCGCGGCGCTGACGGCGGTCTATATCCTGGTCTCCGGCTTCTTCCTGATCCAGGAATCCGTCGGCGGGCTGATGGATGCCGCCCCCGCCGCCGAGATCGTCGCCCGTATCCGCGCGATCGTCGGCCTGCATGCCGAGGGGGCGATCGAGGCGCACGACCTGCGCACCCGACACGCCGGCCGGCTGACCTTCCTCGAGTTTCACCTCGTCGTCCCCGCCACCATGACCGTCGCCGCCGCCCACGACATCTGCGACCGCATCGAGGCGGCGCTGAAGGCGGAGATGGAAGGGCTGATGATCACCATCCACGTCGAGCCCGAGGGCAAGGCCAAGCACCAGGGTGTCATCGTCCTGTGAAGTGGCTGGCCGCACTGGCCATTCTGCTGGCGGGCTCCGCCGAGGCCGCCGAGCGGATTGTCTCGCTGAACCTCTGCACCGACCAGTATCTCGTGCTGCTCGCCCCCGACCGCATCGCCGCCCTGAGCCCGCTGGCCCGCGACCCCGCTTTGTCGACCGTGGCCGACGCCGCGGCGAGGCTGCCCTGGGTGCGGCCCGATGCCGAGGCGGTGCTGAGCCTGCACCCCGACCTCGTCCTCGCCGGGCCGTTCGGCGCGCAGACGACGCTGGCGGCGCTGGAGCGGCGCGGGGTGCCGGTCGTGCGCACCGACATGCCGCAGGATTTTGCCGCGATCCGCGCGGAGACGCGGCGCTTCGCGGCGCTGCTTGGGGCGACCGCAAAGGGTGAGGCCCTGCTCGCGGCGATGGAGGCGATGCTCGCCGTGCCGCCGCATCCGTCGCGGCGGGCGCTGCTGCTGGAGGCGCGGGGCTATACGGCGGGGGCCGATACCCTGGAGGACGCCGTGCTGCGGGCGGCCGGTTTGAAAAATGCCGGCGGTGGGCGGCGGCTGGGGCTGGAGGCGATCCTGAGCGATCCGCCCGACCTGCTGGTGACGGCGGAGGCGCCGGGGTTTCCCTCGCTGGCGACCGACCTGTTGCAGCATCCGGCGCTGAAGGGTCTGCCGCGGCGTACCTGGCCACCGGCGTTTCTGGCCTGCGGCGGGCCGTGGACGGCGACCGCGGTGGCGGTGGTGGCGCGATGATCCGGGGGTTGTGCGCGCTGATCGCGGTGCTGGCCGTCCTCGGGCTGCTGGTGGGGGCGGCGGGGTTCGGGGTGCCGGACCTGGTGATCGTCAGGGAGCTGCGGCTGCCGCGGACGGCGCTGGCGCTGCTGGTGGGGGGTGGGCTCGGATTGGCGGGGGCGGTGCTGCAGGGGGCGCTGCGCAATCCGCTGGCCGATCCCGGGCTGCTGGGCATCGGGGGGTGCGCGGGGCTGGGGGCGGTGGTGGCGTTCTACTGGGGGGTGTCGGCCATCTTCCCGCCGGCGCTGCCGGTGGCGGGGATGGTGGGGGCCGGGCTGGGGTGCGCGTTTCTGCTGGGGGCGGCGGGGCGGGCGGTGTCGGGGGCGTCGCTGATCCTGGCGGGGGTGGCGCTGTCGGCGATCGCGGCCGCATTGCTGGCGCTGGCGCTGACCTTGGCGCCCAATCCCTATGCGCTGGCGGAAATCACCTTCTGGCTGATGGGGGGGCTGGACGACCGCTCGCTGCTCCATCTCGCGCTGGCGGGGCCGCCGATCCTGCTGGGGGGCGTTCTGCTCCTGCGGCTGGGGCCGGGGCTCGATGCGCTGGCGCTCGGGGAGGAGGTGGCGGCGAGCCTGGGGCGGCCGATAGCGCGCACGCTGCGGATGGCGGCGGTCGGAGTGACGCTGACGGTCGGCGCCGGGGCGGCGGTGGCGGGGGGGATCGGGTTTGTCGGCCTGGTGGTGCCGCATCTGCTGCGGCCGGTGATGGGGGCGCGGCCGGGGGCGATCCTGGCGGCGTCGGCGCTGGCGGGCGGGGCACTGCTGCTGGGGGCGGATCTGCTGGCGCGGGTGTTGCCGCTGCTGCTGCCGCTGACGCAGGAGCCGCGGCTGGGGGTGCTGACGGCGTTGCTGGGGGCGCCGTTTTTGATCCGCATCGCCAGGAGTGCCGGGCCGTGATCGGGCTGGAGGCGGCGGAGCTGCGGTTGGGCGCGCGGGTGATCCTGCGCGACGTGGTGCTGCGGCTGGAGCCTGGGGGGTGCGTGGTGATCTGCGGGCCGAACGGTGCGGGGAAGTCGACGTTGCTGCGGGCCTTGGCGGGGCTATTGCCGGGGACGCCGGGGCGGGACCCCAGGCGGGTGGCGTATCTGCCGCAGGGGGCGCGGTCGGCGTGGAGCCTTACGGTCGAGCAGGTGGCGGCGCTGGGGCGGATTCCGCATGGGGATCAGGCGGCGGGGCCGGTGGACGCGGCGATGCAGCGTTGCGGGGTGATGGGATTGCGATCGGCGCGCGTCGATCGCATTTCCGGCGGACAGGCGCGGCGGGCGATGCTCGCGCGGGCCTTTGCGACGGAGCCTGACATCTTCCTGCTCGACGAACCGACCGCCGACCTCGATCCCGCCGCGGCGCATGAGATCATGGCGCTGCTGGCCGCGACCGCGCGGGGCGGCAAGGTGGTGGTGGTGGTGCTGCATGCGCTGGATCTCGCGCTGCGCCATGCCGACCGGATGCTGGTGGTGGCGGGCGGGCGGATCGCGGGGGATGGGGCACCCACGGAGATGCTGCCGGTGGCGGCGGCGGCGTTTGGGCTGCCGTGGGGCAGCGATCCGGCGCCGCGCCTGCTGGCGCCATGAGGCCGCGGCGGCGAGCGCCCGGGATCGGGCGGGGACTGGCGGTTTCGGCGGGGCTGCATCTGGCCGTGCTCGGGTTGATGCTGCTGGGCGTGCTGGAGCTGGGGCGGACGCCGCTGGTGCCGGCATCCGAGCCGCCGGAGGTGGAGGTGATGCTGGGCAACGGCTCCGAGGAGCCCGGGGCGCCGGAGCCGCCGCCGCCGCCGGACATGCCGGAGCCGTCGCAGGCCACGCCGCCGCCGGTGCCGCCGGTCGCGGCCTCGACCCCCACGCCGCCGACACCGCCGCAGCCCGCGCCGCCACAGGAACCGGCGGCACCCACGCCCCCGCCGCCACCCCCGCCGCCGCCGGAGCCCGATGCGGTGCCGGCGCCGCAGCCGGTGCCGCAGGTGCCGACACCGGCACCGCCGGCACCGCCGCCACCCACACCGGCGGCGGCATCGACCCCACGACCGCCGACGCCACCGGTGCCGCCGGCGCGGGCCGCGCAGCCGCCGGAGATCCGGCTGGGGCCGATCGACCTGGGGTTTTCCAAGGTGGACAAGGAGGTGAAGGTCGTGGTGGCGGCCGAGCCCGACAAGGCCAATCTGCCGCCAGCCTATCCGATCGAGGCGCAGCGGCGGGGGGAGCAGGGGACGGTGGTGCTGCGTGTGCATATCGACGCGACGGGGCGGGCGACGCAGGTGGACGTTGCGGAGAGCTCGGGGTATCCCGCGCTGGACGTGTCGGCGCGCACGCGGTTGCTGAGCTGGCGGTTCAAGCCGGGCGTGGGATCGGACGGCAAGGCAGCGCCGGATACGATCGAGATCGGCATCAACTTCACCCTTCACTAGGATAGATCGCATGGTTCGGATCGATCGCGTCATCACCCGCGGCGGCGACAGCGGGCAGACCTCGCTGGGGAATGGGGATCGGGTGGACAAGGATGCCATCCGGGTGGAGGCGTATGGGGCGGTCGACGAGGCGAATGCGGCGATCGGGGTGTTGCGCCTGCATGTGGCTGATGATGCGGAGGCGGATGCGATGCTGGCGCGGGTGCAGAACGATCTGTTCGACACCGGGGCGGATCTGTGCGTGCCGGGTGAGATGGGCGAGCGGTTGCGGCTGACGGATGCGCCGTCGCTGCGGCTGGAGGCGGAGGTGGCGGCGATGAACGCCCTGCTGCCGGGGCTGACGAGTTTTGTGTTGCCGGGGGGGACGGCGGGGGCGGCGTTCGCCCATGTGGCGCGGACGATCGTAAGGCGGGCGGAGCGACGGGTGGTGGCGCTGTCGCATGCGGAGACGGTGAATCCGGCGGTGGTGCGGTATCTCAACCGGCTGTCGGACCATCTGTTCGTGCTGGGGCGGCGGCTGAACGATGGGGGGAAGGCGGATGTACTGTGGGTGCCCGGCGCCAATCGCTAGAGGCTGTTTGAAAACTCTACTCTGGTGGTCATCCGACACGTGTTTTCTGCGCTCCGGTGCTCACGGGCTTCAAGCCCGCTCCGCTCCGGTGCTCGAAAACACACGCCGGCCGGCCGCGAAGAGCGGCCTCTGACTCACCAGAGCGAGTTTTGAAACAGCCTCTGATCTGGATTAAGCGGCGATTGGGCGGCAGAGTGGGGGGATGAACGCACCGATCGACAATTATTTTGATGTGATGTCTGTCCAGGCCCTCGATGTTTCGACGGCGACGGCGGAGCAGGTGGCCCGCGAGCGCTGGGGGATTGCCGGACGCGCAAAACTGCTGACCGGGGAGCGGGATCGGAATTTCTATTTCCGCGCCGAGGATGGGCGGGAGTTTGTGTTGAAGTTCGCCAATCCGGTGGAGGATGCGGCGACGACGGATATGCAGATCAAGGCGCTGGAGCATATCGAGCGGGTTGATCCGGGGATGCCAGTGCCGCGGGTGGTGCGGCTGCTCGACGGGTCGGTGGAGACGCTGGTGCCGCATGAGACGGGGGGGATCCAGCGTGTGCGGCTGCTGACCTGGCTGCCGGGGGTTTCGTTGAAGGATTCGCGGCGGAGCGCGGCGCAGCGGCGGAACCTGGGGGCGGCGCTGGCGCGGGTGGGGCGGGCATTGCAGGGGTTCAGCCATCCGGCGCAGCATCATCCGCTGATCTGGGACATGCAGCATGCGCTGAGGCTGCGGGAGCTGCTGGAGGGAATGCGCGATCCGCGGGCGCGGGGGCAGATCGCCACGGTGTTCGACGAGTTCGAGGCGCGGGTGATGCCGGCGCTGCCCTGGCTGCGGCGGGGGGTGCTGCACAACGACCTGAATGGGTTGAACACGATCATGGATGCCGCGGATCACGACCAGCTAGGCGGTCTGATCGACTTCGGCGACATGGTGGAGACGGCGGTGATCATCGACGTGGCGACCGGTGGGCCGGCGCAGCTGGGAGATGACATGCCGGAGGCGGAGGCGATTTTTCATTACATCGCCGGGTATCACGCGGTGACGCCGCTGACGGCTGAGGAGGTGGCGCTGCTGCCGCTGATGATGGCGACGCGGATCTGCATGGGGACGGTGCTGCAATCCTGGCATCGGCATGTGCAGCCGGATAATCCGCACTACAGCGACATCACCGAGGAAAGGCTGGCGGCGCGGCTGGCGATGATCGCGGGCCTGAAGTCGGACGCGGTACTGGCGGCGGCGCAGCGGGCAACGGGGAGATAGAGGCTGGAGCGGTTCACTCCGCCGATGGGGTTATTATTACGTAACGGAACAAATAGGGCGTGCGAAAGAGGCGCGGAGCGCAGGCCGATTTTTCGTCGGACGGGGGGATTGGGGGCGTGCTCCGGCGGGAGGATCGGCGCGCGGCGGGGGAGCGGGCGCCAGACGCGGGGCGCCGGATGGG
>Ga0164297_10000663_pt1 | contig 41001 bp, 38 predicted proteins | sample GEODES058metaG_FD_113539 | JGI IMG/M metagenome (GOLD analysis project Ga0164297, IMG submission 113539) | Dystrophic lake water microbial communities from Trout Bog Lake, Wisconsin, USA - GEODES058 metaG | ecosystem: Environmental > Aquatic > Freshwater > Lake | place: USA: Trout Bog Lake... | reverse complement strand
GGCACATATACATCTACCGGTATAATCTGATCAATGCCTTGCAATACACTGTACGTATCAAATATTCCACCGCTACTTGCACAGGCACCTACTGATAAAACCCAACGTGGCTCTGCCATTTGAAGATATACCTGACGAAGAACGGGACCCATTTTTTTTGATATCGTTCCCATTACCATCAACAAATCGCATTGGCGTGGCGTGAATGCCATACGCTCTGCACCAAATCTACCCAGATCATAATGTGCGGCAGCGGTTGCCATAAATTCAATACCGCAACAAGAAGTAGCAAATGGTAAAGGCCAGATAGAATTTTTTCTGGCTAATCCAACCACATCACTCAGTTTAGCAGTAAAAAAACCTTCACCGCTATACCCTTCCGGCGCTTGCACCACACTTACCGCAGTTTTAATGTCGGCTTCTTTCGGATGAATATTAAAACGTACTGGACGCATATGAGTATGTTGAATTTTGAATGAAAAATTTTTAACTGAACATGGTATTATTTAACATTCAATAGTTAAAATAGTTGTTAGTCTTCCCAATCCAATGCTCCTTTTTTAATGATGTAAACAAAGCCCACCAGAAAAAAAGCAACAAACATTAAAACTGCCATAAATCCATTCCACCCCAATGACTTAAAATTAACGGCATAAGGATAAAAGAAGATCACTTCCACATCAAATAATACAAACAAGATAGCCACCAGAAAATATTTGATTGCCATTGGCTGACGGGCATCTCCGTGTGAAGCAATACCGCTGGTAAAACTTTCTAACTTATCGCTGGTCTTGCGTTTGGGGCCTACCCATGCAGATAAACCGATCATAGTTGCTACAAAGCCTGCAGCAAAAATTAACTGGATACCAATAGGGAAATAATTGTCGGCCGTATTATCTGCTGCATCTAAAATGAAAGAAATCAAATTCATAGCTCAGATTGAAATGAGTTGCAAAAATAAGCCTGCAAAGCATACAAAAGAAAAACTCCTCTGTCGGGAGGAGTTATTTCTTTATTTATTTTTCGGTGGTGCTGCTCCGCCGTTTGGTTTATTTGCCGATTTGGGGTTCTTCTGCTTATTAATACCCTCTTGAATGGTAGCTTTTGTATCTGAAGCATATTTATTTTCTTCTCCGCCGGCATCAGGATACAGATCTAACATTTTATCTGTAATTGCTAAGGCTTTATCTAATTCTTTTGTCTTATAAACATAGTAGTTTAACTGGAAATACAGGTTATTGAATATAAGTTTTTTATTCTTTACTTTATCTTTTCCATAAAGAGAATCTAACAAATCCAAAGCACCCATAGCAATGCCTTTTGAAGTATCCGGATCAGCTGCCATAGCTGCACGCTTATAAAATGAATATCCTTGTGGTTTATCCGGAAAAGCATCCATATACCCCTTTGCAAAATTCATTGTTTGATCGTAATCTTTTGCATTATAGGCAGTTGATGTTAATCGATAGTAATCAAATTCATTTGGTGCAACGCCTTTTAGGTCTTGCAATTTTTTTAGCCAAACCAATTGCTCAGGAAACATTTTAGATTTCGCATACAAATCAATTGCCTGTGTAGTAAGCGCTATTCTATCTGCCTTAATTGTATCCGCATCAATAGCTTTCTGCAAATATCCAACTGCTGCTGATTCGCTTCCCGGGAATTTGGATAATATTTTTACCGCTAGATTATAATCAGCAAGTTTTGTCTGTGATACCGGCACTGCAACAAAATATTTTTCAATATAAGATTTCGCCTGCACTGAGTCATTCAAACGATCATAATTATACGCATATAAGATATTCAAAGCCGGAATGGCAGCAATACCTGCAGAAGCTTCTATTTCTTTGGCTTTCGCTAAAGACTCATTGTATTTGCCTGCTCGGAATAAATAATCTGCATAAAAGAAATCATTCTTAGGATCCTTATCGGCATATTTCAAAAAATTATCGATATAATCTTTTGCTTTATTTACATCTTTATCTGAATAAAATTCAAAAAAAGCAAGATAAACAGGCGGGAAAGCTGGATCAGCAGCAATGGCATTATTGAAATAAGTATCTACCGATTCTTTGTTATTCTGTGTAACATATATTTTTCCTATCAAATACATAGCCCTTGCATTCTTTGAATCACGACGAATGGCTTCTTCAAATGCTTTCTCTGCATCTCCTCCATATTCTCCGCCTAATTTACGATAGCTTAATCCTTCATTAATAGCAATATCAGGGTTGGTTAAATCGATGGTCTCTGCCTGTTTTAATTTTTCAATACCATATAATACATCACCGAATTTATTATCACCTGCTACTCCGTTTAAATGGCCGATGGCATTGGCTCTGCCAATAGCATTTAATATGGCAGCACTTGGTTTGCCCTTGTTTTTTCCTTTTGTTTCTGTTGTTTGTGTGATGGCTTGCTCAAACTTTTGTTTTGCGGCATTTACATCACCACCCTCTAATAATTGAATATGACCGGAGCCTACCCAAATCCATGGATCATTCACCCCATCATTCATGGCTTTTTCATACAATGCCTTTGCACTTTTAATATCATCCTGCGCAATAAAATTCTGTCCTAACCAATAAATCGTTTGTGGATCTTTTGAATTGCCATCATACAATTTTTGTAACACATCTTTGGCACTTTTGTATTTCTCATAGTTCAGGAGCTTAACGCCATCCTGTAAACTTTGCGCCGTTAGCACATTTGCAGAAACTAATACTGCAATAAAAAAAGAAATGGTCTTCTTCATCTTGAGGTTTTTAATAGTTGTTTTTACTCTTGCTCTGTTATGTTTGTTTTTCTTTTATTTAAATTCATTTTAGCCGGAGCTAAAAAAGATCTTCTAAAAATAAGTTGGCCTCTTTCCAAACTCAAAAAATTCATAAACCCTGTTCCCAATCCCGTAGCATTTTCTTTTACAATACAATACAATGGCCTGGGTAATGGATACCAACCATAGGTAATCGATGCCTGAGATGGTTTTGCAAATAAACCCTTTTCTTCGCAAGTTTTACACTCTAACAAACATAAGCGAATTTTTTTCAGATTGGCCTGCTGCTGTGGATCATAATCATTCCCCACCCAACTTAACCCGACAAAACCAATGGCGTTTTCTGTTTTAGCAATTGTTTCAATCACATCATTGCTACCTTTTGCTGCTACCACATTTTTTCCAAAACCCGATCCTTTTAAAATACTATCCTGTAAATATTTTACCGTGCTGGTGGCATTGTTGCCATCCATGATCGCCGTTACATTTTTCTTACCTGTTAAAATATCTTTCACTTGAGCCAACGTGTACACACTGTCTTTTGATTTGGTGTTTACAACCAAAGCCACCGCATCGTAGGCAACAAAATCGTATTGCGGTTGGAAAGATAATTTATTCTGAAAAAAAACCGATTCTTCTTTTTTTAATCCTCTAGCCACAATAATCATTCTGGTACTGTCTTTTTGCAAATCGCGAAAACAATCTACTTCCGATTTATAGGATGCAATGATATGTGCATCCGGATTAGATGATTGATACACTTTTATCTGCTCTTCAATCACCGGCTTAAAACTCTCATCCACACTTATATATATCGTTCCATATTTTGGTGTATCCTGATAAATGTTTTTGGATCCATTATTACATGAAACAAAAAACATCAGCAACACAACTGCAAAAAGAATCAAACTTTGTTTCATCTTAATAATCTCTCTTTATTCCTCTGTACAATCTGTAACCACCATATAAAAGGCAAATACTTCCAAAAAAATAACTGAATGCCGTTCCCAATGCCATAATCTGTTCTATTTTCCATTTATCGCCGAAGAATAAAAAAACAGACATGGTAAGGTACAGGATGGCCATTACAATATCTCTGGCCATGCGTGCCAGAATATAATTTTTTTGCTGTTTATCTCTGAAATTATTCTCCATTTAATAAAAACCTGAAATAGGGACGAGCAATTTAAATAATAATTTTATTCCTGCGGCATAAAAGTAATGGGCAATCTAAAATAAACCGGAACTAAGCGCCCATTTTGTCTTCCCGGAATCCATTGCGGCATTTTTTTAATCACTTTTATTACTTCATCGTCCAAATCCTTCCTGCCTTTCTGAGAAATTTCTATATGTGTAATATTTCCCATAGCATCAACAACAAACTGAGCTATTACTATAATTCGTTGTCCTTCTTCCAAATCATCCGGTTGCCGGGTATTACGCTGAATAAATTTTTTTAATGCTTCAATACCACCCGGATATTGCGGCATCTGCTCGGCAATTACTAAAGGTGCATCCTCCACTTCTTTTGCTGTTATACCTTCTGTTGTTTTTCCATTGCCCGAAGACGATACCGCCGGTGGCACATCATCATTGCCAAATTCTTTGCCTTCTTTATCAATATTGCTGATTAATTTTTTTTCCAAATCAGATTGTTCATGTACATCTGTAGGCTGATCTTTAACAATTGCAGGGGGAAAATTTTTTACCTGTGCAAATTGTTTAGGTGGCAATTGTTTATGCGGTTCTTTAATCGGGGGTTCTGTTTTCTTTATTTCTATTTCGTGTATCACCAAATCTTCGGGCAAAAAACCTATGCTCCCCTTTTTATGCGGAACCTTCCAACTCATTAATGATGCAATTACAATAACAACATAAACAGTTATTGAAACAGATTTCAATAATCGTCTCCTGTATTGCTTTCGCAATTCATAAGCGCCGTAATCTTTATTCTTGTTTTCGAAAACAATATCAAGCATATCGCTTTTAAGAATAAGTTCTGCTTTCATACAATTTTGTTTTTGAATGAATAAATTAAAACAGAGCGCTTTGTTTGTTAATGAGATGCGGTGTTGAATAAATTCCATAAAGAGCAAGACAAATAACAAAGTACAGAGCTTAATACCTTAGCGATTATGCCAACTAATATCTGTTATCAAACATCTGTATTCTGTCATCTATCTCCTACATTTGCAACATGAAGATTTTGATGGTATGCCTGGGCAATATTTGCCGAAGCCCTTTGGCAGAAGGCATTTTACAACACAAAGCAAAACAGCAAGGATTAAATTGGCTGGTAGACAGTGCAGGCACAGCAAACTATCATACAAATGAACCGCCGCATCGTTTATCGCAGAAAGTTTCTAAGATGAATGGCATTGATATATCGCATTTAAGCGGAAGGCAATTTGTAAAAGAAGACATGAATTACTTTGATAAAATCTATGTGATGGATGAAGAAAATTATGCCGAAGTAAAAAGAATCAGTCGTAATTTATGGAACGAAGAAAAAGTAGATTTGCTATTAAATGAATTATATCCCAATGAAAACAGAAGTGTACCGGATCCATGGTATGGTGCAGAAGAAGGGTATCATAAAGTATTTGCAATGATTGATAAAGCTTGTGATGTAATCATCAGTAAATACGCACATCAATAAATATAAAGATCTGCGAATTAAAAATTTATAATAAATAATTGAATGGCTAAACCATCTATACCACAAGGCACGAGAGATTTTAATGCAATCACCATTCGCAAACGCAATTATATTTTTAATACCATTAGAAATGTTTTTGAATTATATGGCTTTCAACCATTAGAAACCCCTGCCATGGAAAATTTAGAAACATTGATGGGCAAGTATGGTGAAGAAGGCGATAAATTGATTTTTAAAATTTTAAATAACGGTTTAGATAATCCGGCTAAGCACCAACAAGCGAAAGAAGATTTTGAAAAAATATTAGAAGGAAAAAATAATAAGCACATTACCGAACGCGCTTTGCGTTATGACCTCACCATCCCATTTGCACGTTATGTAGCCATGAATCATGGTCAGTTAACCTTTCCCTTTAAACGTTATCAAATACAACCGGTGTGGAGAGCCGACCGTCCGCAAAGAGGCCGCTACCGTGAGTTTTATCAATGCGATGCAGATGTGGTGGGAAGTAATGCTTTACTGAATGAAGCAGAGCTTGCCAATATTTATGCAACTGTTTTTGATAAATTAGGAATTGAGGTAGAGATAAAAATTAACAGCAGAAAAATATTGGCTGCATTGGCAGAACTATGCGGCGGTGCCGATAAAATGATTAACATTACTATTGCCATTGATAAGTTAGACAAGATCGGCATTGAAAAAGTAAAAGAAGAATTATTGCAAAGAGGGTTGAATGAAGACCAAATCAATATCATTGAAAAATATTTATCAATCAATGGAAGCAATGAAGAAAAGTTAATTGCAATAAAAAAATTAGTTGGCGAAAATGCAACTGCTAAAAAAGGAATTGAAGAAATTGAATATTTGCTAAACTTTACCCTTCATCAGTTACCATTGACCATTGACTTCACCCTTGCCCGTGGACTCAACTATTACACCGGCATTATCTTCGAAGTAAAAGCCAACAATGTTCAGATGGGAAGTATTGGCGGTGGCGGGCGTTATGATGATCTTACCGGATTATTTGATGTGCCGGATATTCCGGGTGTTGGTATTTCTTTTGGTGTGGACAGAATTTATGATGTGATGGAAGAATTAAAATTATTTCCGGATGCCATTGAAACCGGCACGCAAGTCTTATTTTTTAATTTGGGTAAAAAAGAAAGCCAACAGGCATTTGCACTGATGCAGCAATTACGCAATAAAAATATCCGCTGCGAAATGTATCACGAGAATGCCAAGTTTGATAAACAATTTAAATATGCAGAGAAGAAGCATATTCACTATGCCGTAATCATCGGCAGTAAAGAATTGGAAGAAGGAACATGTACATTAAAAAATCTTAAGGAAAGCGGAGTACAAGAATCTCTTACCAATGAGCAATTATTGAATTTTGAATTTTAAGTGCCTATGGGCATTATCTTATTTGTGCTTTTAGGTTACTTGATATAATTTATTTTAAACTTACTCTTATTCAGATACAATGAATGCAATTTCTAGTTTGTGGCTGATACAGATAAAAAAGGGAGACTGTTGAAACAATCTCCCGGTTTACGTAACCAAAAATAAACGCAAACGAGAAAAACTTAGTTTGTATAAAAACAAACAAAATCAAATATTTAAAAAAACCACTTCGTCAGAATGCCGAAGTGGTTTTTTTAAGTTATAATTCTCTTATTTTAGAAATTAGGATTTACAATTGCAGCACTTCCTGATCCCGGAGGATTTAATACTGATTCATCAGCAGGAACATCCCAATAATCCAAGAAATCATAATTGAAAACTGAAGTTGTATAAATTTTTGCCGGACTTGCAGTAGATACGAAATATACCCCGTTATAATATCCGCCCCCGTTGCTGGTATTATAAGTCCAGCCCCAACGTCTTGCATCATAAAAAGCCACCCCTCTGAAAACCAAAGCCACTCTTCGTTCTGCAGTTAATGCAGCCATTGCCTGACTGGTGGTTAATGAAGTTCCTGCCAATTTGGGAACACCGGAACCCGCTCCCTGATAAGCCCTTACGGCATCTATCTGAATCAACCCGTTATTGATAGCTCCCGTCATAATACTTGCTTCAGCAATCATCAATGCATTTTCTTCGTAAGATCCGGCTATATAAACTTCAATTACACCTGCAGTTACACTACCCAACGTAACTACACCTGTATAAGGAGTGGTTGGCTTATTGAGAGACCAACGTGTGGCGAAAGTACCCCCATTGCCATAAGGTGTAGTATTATTAAATGTAAAATTGGTTGTTAACCGGGCATCTGCCGGATTATAGTTTTGAATAAACCTTTCTGTTATTTTAAAAGTAGAGTTCGTATTTGTACCTGCAGTCATTGCAGCAACCGATCCGCTACCCGGTGAGAATACAGCGTTTGTGGCGCCTGCATGCCCCGAAAACACAATATCCCCTTGCTGTATACCATTATTAGCTAAACTTAATACACTTGCCCAATCAGAAGCCTGCATTGGAGTAATGGTAGATTTTGAAATAGTTGCACCCACTACATTATTCACAAAAGGATTGAGTTTATTTAAGATAATGTTGCGTGCCAACATGGTATTGATATTTCTGGTAAACATGGCTATTGTTGGAATTCCGCCATGGCCTTTAACAAAATCTGTTGGAACCAAAGCAGTCAGCGTAGTAGTGTAATCTGACACAGAAGTGATTGCCGCTAAAGTAGTAGCCGCCAAATTATAATAATAATTAGAACGGGCTATAATAGAATCGTGTACTTTATAAACATTGCTGGCTCCGTTATAAGTATCTACAATTAATCCTGAGTAATACATCGTTCCGATGGATGCATAGGCATATCCTTTCCAGAAATAAGCCCAGGCCTTAAAGGTGTTTGCTTGATCTGTAGTTAATGATGAAACAGTAGGAATATAATATAACACAGTATTTTCTGCATTATTTAAAGCATACATATTCAACCATTGATAATAGAGAGCATTATTACCTGCCCCTGTATTCGCTCTGGTATTATAGGAACGTAAAAAAGGTATTTGATTAGTACCCGGGTTTGTAAAAAAAGTACCATCCGGATTAGTTACTTTATCAGGGATAGATACAACACTGATTGCCTGATTGGCTGCATCTGCACCAACATTATCCGCTAATAATTCCGCATACCCGTAAGGAAGAGAAAAATAACTATTACCTAACCATCCGTCTCCATTAACGAATCCATTGATATATGTTGCTCCTTGAGTAAAAGCGGCTAAACCTGCAAAACTGGTTACATTACCGCTGAAAGTAGGCTGGTTGGGATTACCCACCTGTAATTGTTTTTTACATGCTGCCCCGGCAATGAATATCATTGAAGCAAGCATATATTTAATTATATTTTTTTTAGTCATGACTGTAAATTTTTTGGGTTAAGATTATAATCCAATGTTCAGACCTATAGAATAAGATTTAATATTAGGTATCGTACTATTATCAACCCCTCTATCGAAGGCAGAGTTAACAGCACCGGAACTTAACTCAGGATCAAACCCAGTATATTTGGTAATTGTCAATATATTTCTTCCTGAAAATACCAATTGCGCTCTTTTTAAATATTTAGCTTTGCTGATTTGGCCTAAGTCTACTGCCAATGAAATATTTCTCAATCTGATAAAAGACGCATCTTCATAATAATAATCTCTGGTACCATCATTATCACCACCCGCAGTGCTTCCCAAAATATTATAATAAGGGCTTGACCAATAAGCAGTCCATGCACCTACCTGTCCGTTGATATTGACTGTTTTGGTAAAATCACCTGAAATACCGTCACGGCTCATCCATTCCTTGGTTTGGTTGTACAAATGGCTGCCATAAACCCAATCAATCTGGAAGGCTAAAGTCAAATATTTATAAGACACCTGATTGATGAAAGACATATTGAATTTAGGATTTGGATCTCCTAAAGAATATTTATCAGGGGTATATTGTATTTGCTTGGTAGCAATATTTACAATGGCTCCGTTTACCATGGTATACTGACTTGCACTATACCCGGAACCTAAATAGTAACTACTCATATATAAATTACCATTAGGATCTTTTTGGTTGAAGCTGGTAATGGTTTTATGACCGTATATCTGTCCGATTGTAACACCGGGGTGTAATACTTCTGCTGTAGAACCTGCTGCAGAAGTCAGGATGATATCATTACCTCCTGCAATGGTATTAATTTTTGAAGTTTGTGTATTGAAATTGGTGGTAAAATTCCAGTTCCAGTCCTTGCTTTTTAATACCGGTATGTTTAATTGGAATTCCATACCATGGGCAGACATAGTGATCGCATTTGTTAACGCACTTGGATAACCGGATGAAAGTGGTGTGCTTACACTATAAATAACATTACTGCTGGTACGTTGCCAGTAAGTAAATGACCCGTTAATAGCAGAAAACCATTTGCCTTTGCCTAAATTAAGTCCCAGATCAAAACCGGCTTCAGTTTCTTTAGTAACTTCTACTTGCAGGTTAGGGTTATTAGGTGTTGTTTGTAAGCTGTATACCAAGGTAGTACCCAAATCTCCCTGACTTAATACAGGATATCTTTGGAAAGCTCCGGGTTGAATACCAGCCTCTCCAAAACCTGCTCTTAATTTAAAATAATTGAAGTTTGATAAAACCTTACTGTCTTTCCAGAAATTTAGTGAAGATGGATTAAAATAACCATTCACATGCGGAAAAGTTGCGGGTGCTGAACCGCCGCCGAAGGCTGAAGACCAGTCACTTCTAAACCCACCATATAAACCGGCTAAATCACCATAAGTTATTGCCTGGTCAACATAGTAACCATAAGTAATAAATGGCTGTACATAATCTTCAATAATAGCCTGAGAACCGGTAGAAGATAAATTAATTGGAGGCAATACAGGAAGGTTCTGCCCGTAAAAATCCAACTCTTTATAAATCTGCTTTCTCCAGTCAAAACCAACTTTGGTTGCTAATTGAATCGGTAATTTGCTGTGAAAATCTTTCTGCAGATCGGTCTTGAATGATGCAGAGGTCAGGAAGTTTTGGAAAGTTTTATTGTATTGATAATTATCAATTTCACCCCAAGCCTGACTGGCATAAGAACCGGCATAAGAATTATAGTATTGCGTATTTATATTACCGGTTTGATTTAAGTATGTCCATTTTGCATTCTCATCCCGATAGTTCATTCCGTATTTGGCATCCAATTCAAAGAATTTATTTACCTTATAATTTGCATCAAAACTTTGAACAATGTCAACTTTATTATCTAAGCTGCTGGAATATTCCTGTGCATAGTAAGGATTATCAGAGTTCACACTTAAATAAGAACCTCCTAATACATGGTTAGGATAAGTACCATCCGCTAATTTTTGTTGCAAACTGAAGAACGGAGAAGTATTTAAGAAGTTATAAATATATCCTACACTACCTTGTGAGTTGCCAAAGCCATAACCTTGTCCGCCTGCTGCTCCCAATCCCGGAACCAAAGTATTCTTGGTATAGATTGCCTGTGTCACAGATCTGATTTTAAATCCTTTAAATAATTCAACGCCCAGATTAACTGTAAGATTGGTTCTGTCAACAAAACCATTATCAGCCGTTAATACCGGGCTGGTTGTATGATTGTTTGTTAAATTAACATTATAATCCATTTTATCAGTAGCCCCTGAAATACTGATTTGATTGTTTAAAGAACTACCGTTTTGAAATACTTCTTTAAAATTATCATGATAAAGGATATTGCCCACATAAGGCTGATTATCATTATTATTAGGGTTCCACAATCCTGCTCTTGCTGCACCACCATATATATAGGAAATGCCCGGTAATGAACCAACGCTGTTATAAGCTAAAAGATTGCCGTTTGCATCTACTAATTCACCACTTGAGTTAGTTAAATAGGAGTGCTTATCAGCTTTATGAACATTTCCGTTATTTATATAAGAATTGGATGTATAACTACTGGATGCTGTAATAGAAGCCTTACCTGCTTTCCCTTTTTTTGTAATGATTTGAATTACCCCATTAGCACCTTGTGCGCCATACAGTGCAGAAGCTGCTGCTCCTTTCACTACTTCAATGGTTTCAACATTGCTTAAATCAAGTGAGTTAATATCTGTAGATTTTACTTCCAGACCATCTACCATGATTAAGGGTTTGGTACCTCCCTGTACTGTATTGATACCCCTTAATACAATATTAACCGGATCGCCGGGATTACCGCTAATGGAAGATATTTGTGAACCTGAAATCTTTCCAATCAAAGCCTGGTCTATAGAATTTGACTGTGTGGCGGGTAAATTTGCGGCAGATATAGATTCTACCGTAATCCCCAATCGCTTTTTAGTTGTTGCCACACCTACTCCCGTAACCACAACTTCACCTAATAATTTGGTATCTGTGCTTAAAGTGATTACTAAATTGTCAGCAGCTTTAACCTCTTTTTGGTCATAACCAAGAGAGGAAACAATTAATACTGATCCTTTTTTGACTTTTAAAGTAAAAGTTCCGTCATTGGCTGAAACGGTTCCATTTTTAGAACCTTTTTCCAGAATTGAGGACCCGGCAATTGCGGCTCCTTTTTCATCAGTAACCTTTCCGGATACTGTAGAAGTTTGCGCTAAACTTGTCAGACAAAGCATGACAATAGCACAAAAACTAAGCAGAAATTTTTTTCTCATGAGCATTTTGGGTTTCTTGATTAAGTAATAACTATGACCGAAAAAAACAATTACAAAAAATTAATATTTAACACTTTGTAATGAAAATGAAATTATTGTTAAGGTTGAAGTATTTTAAAATAACTTTTCGGTATTATTATTATGTCCAAAATCATTTTATTTTATGAAATGCTTACCGGTTATGTATTTTAACATAAAAATAATACGATGCCCAAGCCAAAAAAATCCATTTTTTGTTTAAATTATTATCATTTAATCAGGACAATTTTTTAAACAATTTGTATTTTTTTATAAATATGTATTTTAATTATATGATTAAAATGGCGATTTAATAGAAATTACTTGTATATCTTAAAAAATATTTTACATGAAACATACATTATATGTTTGTAATAAACCGATACTTATTCTTAAAAGCATGTAGTATTAAAAAGATCACTGCTTAATTTACCTGATCTGTTGAATTTATGGAGAATGGAGAGTAAACTAATTGTGGTTTTATAAGAGAATTATAAAATACAAAAGCCTCATAAACAGACGAGGCTTTGATGCAGTTGAATGATTATTTTTCTGTTATTCTTCTCGTTTCTGTATCTTCTATTGTTCGTTTATTGCAGATCCCCCTGATTTAACAGATAGTAATATCGCCGGTTATACTGCCTATTAAATTTTTATGGTTTAGTTGAATTACTTTATTGATTTTTCATCAGTACAGTAAAAAAGCTGATACATCTTTTTAAATCGCTGATCGGAAGTCTTTCATCAATACCATGATACCCTTTGCCATCAACAACAGGCGAAAAATTGACAACACCATCACTCATTTTTCTGTAACTTCTTGAATCAGTTGCCCCTAACATAATATATGGCGATGTTATTACACTATCCATAATTTGATTAGCAGCAGCAGCCACTTTTTGGTAGGCCGCAGCATGTATATCTGTAATAGCAGAAGCATCTCTGCTAAAATCACCTTTAATATTAATCTTTACCCGATTGTCATTTATAGATTTTCTAATAAATTCCTGAATATCTTTTCTTGTATCTCCGGGTAAAATTCTGCAATTAACAATCGCAGTGGCATTGGTTGGAATAACATTTTCGCGTACACCACTATTTAAAATTGTAGGTACAATTGTTGTTCTGATCATTGCATTGCCCGAAGGAGTTTTCGAAAGATTACTTTTTACCAACCCATCAAACAACCATAAATTATTAACAGCAATTTTTTGAAAAAAATCATCTATTGCACTACTGGTATTTAATAAAAATATTTCAGTAGTTGGTGTTATGCGGGCCTCAGGTTTTACTGACCTTAATTTATATAATGCTTTGGCTAATATATCTATTGCTGTTTCATTGGCGGGCTGAGAGGAATGTCCTCCGGGTTTTTCAACTGATAATTCAAAAGTGATATATCCTTTCTCGGCAACACCTATTACCGCAATAGGTCTTTTAAGGCCTTTGATTTCCTCTTTGGTAATTTCGCCGCCTTCATCTACAACCATTGAAGCATGTACTTTATTTTTTTCAAGATACCGAACAATAGCTTGTGCTCCGATACCGCTGGATTCCTCATTACATCCAAAACAGAATAATATATTTTGTTTTGGAGTAAACCCTTTTTTTAACAATGCCTCGGCTGCTTCTAAAATTGAAATAACATTTACTTTATCATCTATGGCACCCCGTCCCCAAATGTTGTTGTTTTTTACTTCTCCTCCAAATGGCTTTGCCGTCCACAATTGATTGGCAGATGCTTCTACCGGTACAACATCATAATGCGCCATTAAAATCATGGGATCACTCGTAGAATCAATTCCTTTCCATTCAAAAATATAATTGAAATCGTTAATCATTACACGCTTTAAATGTTGATGAACCATTGGATAGGAGACTTCTAAAAAATGCTGAAAGGTTTTAAAAGCAAAACTGTCAATATGCACTGTATCATTGGGTGTGATAGTTGGTATTTGAATGGCACTACTCATATGCTGCACTGCTGAATCGGGAAGATCGATGAGAGCAGTTGCTTTAAAGAAAGGCTTCTTTTCTGCCTGAATTGTTTTAATGATCAGAACAATCAACAGAATTGCAAAAATAATTCCGATAAAAACAAAAACTTTTTTAAGCATGTTGTAGATTTTAGAGCTGAAAATATTAACAAAAGTTCAGCTTGTAAAATATCCCATTTAATTTTTAATATCCACAAAATATCTTGCCCGGTACTTTGCTAGCCCAACTTCAACACTTTGGCACTACCCGAATAGGGCACATACTGTAAAACACCCAATGCATCCGGTGCGCCGAATTCTATCCCCACACTTACAATTAAACTTGTATGATCCTGAAGTATCGTTCCATCTTTTGCTTTCAGTATCATTGTTGCTGCAGGCCGTTCTGCTGTATCAGGCAGCCAGGCTGTTTCTGCTAATGCAGTTATGTTCTCTGTATTTGTATCTAATGCTTTATATATTTTTCTATCCTCATCAAAAACATAATCACTTACTGCTCCCAACATCAATATCAGCCGGTAAAATTTTTGTTTGCCCGGATTCTTAAAACTGATGCCGGGTATTAATACAGGTATAGTAACTGTTGCGGAAATATTGCTTCTGTCAATAGAACAAACAACAGGATGACGAATGATACCATCAAAAGGATTTCTTTTATTTAAATCAAAGCCTTCCGGCAGATACGAATGTGCACGGATGAATATGCCACGTTCTCCTGCTTTGCCAATGGTATCCGCTGTTTGAATACGTTTACATAAAGCATTTAAAGGCCCGGAAATATTATAGTCGGCCAAATGCTTGACTGCATAAATACCCATTCGAAAAGACTTACCTGCCAATGTTACCCCCTTCCATTCTGTATTGTGTTTGCGGGTGAGCGCAAAAGCCGGATCTTTTTTAATTTTTTCTTTACTGGCACCTCCTTTGGTACGTAAGATTACTTTATCTGAATCTCTTCGCTTATAAGCAGAAAGGTTGGAAAGGCTGCCCGTAAAACTAAAATTGCCGATTAGGTTTGCCATAACAAAAGTTTAAGATGATTAAAACTTTAAGGGTACATGAATATAGTATAAAGATAATATAAAAATAAGATAAAATAAAAATAAATCTTATATAAGATAGCCTTTTAAATTACAGACTTATTACTATTTTATATCTGAATTATATCTGGCTTATATCTGAATTATACTAAAAAAAATTGGGCAGCATATAGTACCGGGTAAGGTGAGATATCCATGATTGATTTACCCTTGAAATGGCTTTTGTAAAAGTAAAATGGGACAATTTAAAGTTGTCCCATTTTATTATAATTCTTTAAAGAAGCGAACTGCATAACATAACTACCGTATCACCGATTCTTGTCTTTTTAATTCGCTTATCCCTTCTTTTCTGAAAATAAATGAGGTAGCAGTAACAGCTTCTTTTGCTCCTTCCAAATGATACCCCATGGCATCAATAATAACACCGATAATTTTATTGTTGCTGTCTCTTTTAAATGCAGCAATACCCTGAAAAGCTACTACATTAAAAGAATCAATACCTGCTTTGGTAAGATCGGAAGTACCTGCACTGGATGTCATAGTCAATGCAGTTCCGTCTAATATCACAGTTACATCACTTACCACGCTTCCGGCAGGGAAATTATACTTGCCTGTAAATTGTTTTAAAGTAGTATCGGCTTGAGCATGCGCTGCAGCGAAAGCGATGACAGCAATTAAAAAGAAAAATATTTTTTTCATGTTACAAGATTTGCATTGAAGATAAAAAAAATTAAATAACAACCCTGCTCTTTTTTTGTTTACAATCCTTCATAAATAATAGCTGCACCTTGCCCTACACCCACACACATAGTGGCTAAACCATATTTGCTTTTCCTTTTTTTCATTTCGTGTAATAAAGTAGCAGAAATTCTGGAACCGCTGCAACCCAAGGGATGGCCGATGGCAATGCTTCCGCCATTTACATTTATTTTGTCAGTATCCAATTCCAATTCTTTTATACAAGCCAAACTTTGTGAGGCGAATGCTTCATTCAATTCAATTAAGTCTATATCCTTTGTCTTTAAACCCGCACGCTGCAATGCTTTTCGTGTAGCAGGTACAGGGCCAATACCCATAATTGACGGATCAACACCGGCAACACTCATGCTCACGATTCTTGCCAGGGGTTGTAAAGAAAATAATTTTACCGCTTCTTCATCGGCTAATAATAAAGCTGCCGCACCATCATTAATACCGGATGAATTTCCTGCAGTTACAGTACCCTCTTTTGCGAAAGCAGGTTTAAGACCGGCTAATTTTTCTAAAGAAGTTGGCCGGGGATGTTCATCCGTGGCAAAAACAGTGGGTTCTTTATTTTCAGTAATATCAACTGCAATGATTTCTTCTTTCCATTTATTATTTTTCAATGCATTGAAATATTTTTCCTGAGATGAAAAAGCAAATGCATCTTGTTGTGCTCTTGTAATATTAAATTGCCCGGCAACATTCTCTGCAGTTTCTCCCATGGAATAGGGATAATACTGATCGGCCAATTTCTTATTCGTAAAACGCCAACCAATAGTAGAATCATGTGTTTCATTTTTTCTGCTCCAGGCACCCTCACTCTTGGCTGTAACAAACGGAGCCCTCGTCATACTTTCTACACCGCCTGCTATATACAACATGCCTTCATTGCACATAATGGCACGTGCTGCATCCATAATACTTTGCAAACCACTTGCACATAAACGGTTTACCGTATTACCACCAACACTAACAGGCAATCCCGCCAGCAAAGCAGCCATACGCGCCACATTGCGATTATCTTCTCCTGCCTGATTGGCTGCTCCGGCAATCACATCTTCAATCCTGTTTATATCAACTGATGCATTTCTTTTAATTAAAGAAGAGATCATCAATGCCAGCAGATCATCCGGACGAATAGTAGAAAGTTTTCCGCCATATCTTCCAATGGGTGTTCTTACTGCATCGATCACATAACAAGCTTTCATAAATAAATTTTGATTAGATATCACTATTGCGGAGTAAATGCTTTTTTTGTTTAATTCAACATGTGCTCCCTCTTTGCCTGCAAGGCCCTTTGCACATCTTCTTTTCTAAACCTCAGCGCAATTTGCGTTTAAATTATTTTAACCGCAAAGTAAAGGAGCATCGCAAAGAGGAAACGCAAAGAAAACAATTACATTGTTTTGCATCAACTCTGAAAATAATTTAGCTATACTTCTGTTTACAAAGATGCAATAAAAACCTACAAATTAAGTTCGCTTATCTTCGCAGCATGCAAAACATTCGACATCTCAGTAAAGAACAGGTAGAGGAATATTTTTTATCCATCAATGAAAAAAAGTTTCGTTCCAAACAAGTGTGGGAATGGCTTTGGCAAAAACATGCCATGCGTTTTGATGAGATGAGTAATTTAAGTAAGGAACTGAGAAATAAATTAGCTGCCGAATTCACTTTACCTGCACTGACCATCGCTGAAATGCAAACCAGTGCTGACGGAACAGTAAAAAGCAGATTTAAAACATTTGACGGGCATTCTGTTGAAGGGGTATTAATTCCTACGGAAGAAAGAAAAACAGCTTGCGTTTCTTCACAAATTGGCTGCAGTTTAAGTTGCAAGTTTTGTGCAACAGGTTATATGGACAGAAAAAGAAATTTAACCTATGATGAGATCTATGATGAAGTGGTATTGATTAATGAGCAAAGTGAAAAAACTTACGAAAAAAAATTAAGCAATATTGTTTTTATGGGAATGGGCGAACCATTGCTTAATTATAACAATGTGTTGAAAGCGATTGAAAGAATTACGGCTGAAGATGGCTTGTTTATGAGCCCGAAAAGAATTACTGTTTCTACTGCAGGCGTTGCCAAACAAATAAAAAAATTAGGCGATGATAAAGTACGATTCAAATTGGCCTTATCGTTACATGCAGCAAATGATCAAAAAAGAAATGAGATCATGCCCATCAACGAAACCAATAACATTAAAGAGTTAATTGATGCATTGAATTATTTTTACAAACAAACCGGTAATGAAATTACGTTCGAATATATTTTATTAAAAAATTTCAACGATTCGCAAAAAGATGCAGAAGAATTAATTAAAATTTACCGACAGGTTCCAGCAGATCTGGTGAACATCATTGAATATAATCCCATTGATGCATTTCGGTTTAATAAACCGGATGAAGAAGCCACACAACATTTTATGGATATCCTGGAAAAGAACAGAGTGAATGCCAGATTAAGACGCAGCAGAGGCAAGGATATTGATGCTGCCTGTGGCCAATTGGCGAATAAAAAACATCCATAAAACAACTCTCACCGACCGATTATTTAGTTCTGCCTATAAAGTCCGTTATTAATTGTATTTTGTTAAACCCCGATAAACTTACAATGTCTTTATTATGAACAAAATAAAAAGTCTCATGAAAAAGTTACTCTTATTGAGCATATCCGTTTTGGCATGGATGGTCTTCATTAATGCTCAATCAACTCAAAACAATAATGGCGGCAATAACTTTCGTCGGCCAATGAAAGATAGTACGCACCGCATGCCACCAAATGGTTTCAGGCCAGGGGGTCCCGGCGGAAATCAATGGGGCAATCAACCGGGCAGAGGCGGGTTTGCAAGAGGTAATTTTAATCGTGGTTTTAACAAAGGGCAAAAAATGGGCATGTTGGCAAGATTACATCCCACTCCTGAACAAATGAAACAAGGGAAAGCCATCAATCAGGAATATAAAAAGCAATTAGCCGATTTACAGAAGAATGATAAAATTTCTTTAGGCGAATACAAAACAAAGCTTGCCGCTCTTAAGAAAGATCGTAAGAATAAATTAATGGCATTGTTGAATGACAGACAAAAAAATCAGATTGCTCAACAAAAGAAAAATCAGGAGATCAATGCAAAAGTGAGGCAAGCCGGAATGCTGGAAAGAATGAAATTAACTTTAGGATTAAGTGAGGATCAAATTGCAAAAATAAAATCAGCACAAGCAGCATTGCAAAGCAAAACGAAAGCCATTCGTGATAATGATAATTTATTGCCTGAACAAAAGAAAGAGCAATTACAATTTTTAATGAAAGAAAGAAAAGACATTGCCAAAAATATTTTAACGCCTGAGCAACAAGCAAAAGCAGATAGTATGATGAAGAATCGCCGGCCCGGTGGCAACTGGGGCGGTGGCGGAAGATGGAACCGGGGCAATCGTCCTCCAATGACAAAATAGTTTATTCGGCAAGTAATTATATCACCCCTTCTTTTTCAGTAAAGAAGGGGTTTATTTTTTATCAGTTACCTTTGCCATTCACCTACCGTTGTAAAACGGCAAAAACAATCTGCATGCGTACAAATAAACCTTTCGAGAAATTCATTAAGCCCGAATTTAAAGGCGCTAAGAAAAAAGAAGCCATCCGTCAGCAAAAAAGAAAATTAAAAGCCGAAGCACGGGCTGCAGGCGATGAAGCACGTAAAAGAAAATGGGAACAGGTTAGAGGAATTGAACATAAAGAGGAGGGTTCAAAGAATAAGACTCAGGTTACAATTTACAAGTCGAAAGTTACAGATCACAATGCACGGACTGATGGCAGAACCGGATACCAAAAGCCGGTAAGCGGTAACCGGAAACCGGAAACCGATGAAGCTGCTGAATTAATGCCCCTGAACAAGTTTGTTGCGTATTGCGGTGTTTGCGGAAGAAGGGAAGCTGCTGAGTTAATTAAAAAAGGATTTGTTACCGTTAATGGTGATACCATTTTTGAACCCGGTTATAAAGTTCGTGGCAATGAAGATATAAAAGTAAAAGGCAAAAAAATATTCCTGCAACGTAATCTGGTATATATATTATTGAATAAACCCAAAGATTATATTACTACTGCAAAAGACCCGGAAGGAAGAAAAACGGTTTTCGATCTGTTGAAACATGCTACACCTGAAAGAATTTATCCGGTTGGAAGATTGGATAGAAATACCACCGGCGTTTTATTGTTAACCAATGATGGCGAATTAGCACAAAAGCTTACCCACCCTTCATTTGAAGTGAAGAAGATATATGAAGTGAAATTAGATAAACCGCTGGCAAAAAGTGATTTTGATGCATTAACCACCGGGCTACAATTAGAAGATGGATTTGTAAAAGCAGATAATGTGGGTTATGCAGATGCAAAAGATAAAAGTATTATTGGCATTGAAATTCACAGTGGCAAAAACAGAATTGTAAGAAGAATGTTTGAGCACCTTGGTTACGATGTAAGAAACTTAGACAGAGTAATGTTTGCCAACTTGACTAAGAAAAATGTTGACAGGGGTAAATGGCGCATGTTACAGGAAAAAGAAGTCCGCTTATTAAAATATCTCAATCAATCTTTCACCAAGAGTAAGAAAGCAGAAAAAACCATTTGATAAAATTTATATCAGTTGATTAAAGCGACTTAAAAATTTACGCATGCATTTGGATATTATTTTCGAGAACGATCAGTTTGTTGTTATTAATAAACCTTCCGGCCTGTTATCTGTGCCCGACAGGATAGGAAAAGAGATCTCTTTAAAGATGCTATTGAAAGAAAAGTACGGCGAGATCTTTACGGTACATCGATTAGACAGAGATACAAGCGGCTTGATCGTTTTTGCAAAAGATGAAACCACTCACAAACAATTATCACAATTATTTGAAGGCAGAGAAGTAGAAAAATTTTATCAGGGTCTGGTATATGGTTCTTTGATGACTGAAAAAGGAACGATCGATGCACCCATTATGGAACATCCCAACAAATTGGGATTGATGATCATTGATCAAAAAGGAAAGAAATCATTAACCGATTATGAAGTGCTGGAAAATTTCAAGTTATTCTCCTGGCTCCAATTTCAAATACATACAGGCAGAACGCATCAGATACGCGTACACATGAAACACCTGGGCAACTCGATTGTTTGCGATGAAGTATATGGAGATTCCAAACCCATTTTATTATCTTCTATTAAAAGGCGCTTTAAGTTATCCAAAAAAGAAGAGGAAGAAAGGCCCATACTTTCACGATTGGCATTACATTCTTATCAATTAAAATTTACACTCAATGATCAACCGTTTGCTTTTGAAGCCCCGCTTCCAAAGGATTTGAGAGCATTGTTGCAACAGTTGAGAAAATGGAAAGGATAGAATAAAACACGGATGTTAGGAATGATATTGAATTAAAATCAGCAGTGCATATCTGTTCTATCAATATTCTATCATCTTATTCATTCTTATATACCACACCATCTTTCATTACAAATTTTACCTTGCCCATTACTTTAATATCTTTTGACGGATCGCCCTCTACGGCAACAATATCAGCCAACTTTCCTTTTTCAATTGTACCGATAGAAGTATTTCCTAACAAATCAGCTGCACTGTAAGTAGCTGCTTTAATACATTCCAGTGCTGGCATGCCCGCTTCATTCATGTACACAAATTCCATCCAATTCTTTCCGTGTGCATATACGCCGGCATCAGTTCCAAATGCAATCTTCACGCCTGCTTTATAGGTTTTGGCAAATGCATTTTGAATAACACTACCTACTGCTGTTGCTTTAGCGGCAATAATCTCGGGAAAATAACCGGGCTTCTTTGCAGAATCGGCAACAGACTTTCCTGCAATAATGGTAGGTACATGATAGGTTCCCATTTTTAACATTAGCGCGATGGCTTCATCATCAACATAGGTTCCGTGTTCAATAGAGGCAACACCGGCACGTACGGCACGTTTAATACCTTCTGCACCATGTGCATGTGCAGCAACTTTTAATCCGTAATCCTTTGCTGTGGAGATGATGGCCCGCATTTCTTCATCACTGAATTGTGCCCCTGCCCCGTCTTTTTCCAAACTTAATACACCACCTGTTGCATGAATTTTTATAACATCTGCCCCTTCCTTATACCGCTGACGAACCATTTTAATACATTCATCCACACCATTTACCACATCACTGTTTAATTCAGGAATATGCATCAGGTCATTTCGTAAACCATTGGTAGCATCACCATGTCCGCCGGTACTGGTCAATGCTTTACCTGCAGCAAAAATTCTTGGTCCGATAATATTGCCTTTATTAATGGCATTGCGTAACTGAATACTTACGCTGCCGCCTAAATCTCTGACTGTTGTAAAACCCGAGAGCAATGTTATTTTACAATACCTGGTAGCTTCTAATGCCACGTCTGCCTCGTTTTGAGAGAAGCGCAAGGTTCTGTCTGGATTTGTTTCATGATCCATGTGTACATGACAATCGATCAATCCGGGCATGACTGTTTTATTTTTCAGATCGATAATTTTATCTGATGCATTCGGGGAGATATATCCGTTCTGCACATCACTGATCTTATTTTTTTCAATGATGATGCTCATTTCTTTTTGAATAGTTAATTGTTTTACATCAATCAATTGTCCGCAATAAATAATGGTGCGTTGTGCAAAGGATGCAGTAGAGAATAATAAGCAAAGCAGTAATAATTTTTTCATTACAAAAGTTTTGGAAATGAAAGATAATGATTGAAAAAATAAAAAGAAATTTATTTACATCAATAAAAAAAGTCCCGCTTAGAAAAGCGGGACGCCAAAAAACAAGTACAACGAAAACTTATGTAACAGGGTTAGTCAACATTCGGTTGCGGTGTATAGCGCAAATACGGTTTTACAATTTTTAATCCTTTCGGGAATTTCTTTTCAGCATCTTCTGTAGATACAGCCGGCACTACAATCACATCTTCCCCATGATTCCAGTTGGCAGGAGTAGCTACACTGTAATTAGCCGTTAATTGCAAAGAATCTACCACACGCAATACTTCATTAAAATTTCTTCCGGTAGATGCAGGATAAGTAATTATTAATTTCACCAATTTATCCGGACCGATAATTACCAGTGAACGAACTGTGGCTGTAGCTGATGCATTGGGATGGATGAAATCATATAAAGTGGACACTTCCCTGCTTTCATCAGCAATGATCGGAAAATCAACTTCACACTGTTGGGTTTCATTGATATCATTGATCCAACCCGTATGTCTTTCAGCAGAATCAACACTCAATGCCAGCACTTTTACACCACGCTTTTCAAACTCATGTTTTAATAAAGCTGTTTTACCTAATTCGGTTGTACAAACAGGTGTATAATCTGCAGGATGAGAAAATAAAATGCCCCAGCTGTTGCCGAGGTATTCATAAAAATCGATTTCACCAACAGATGTCTTTGCTTTAAAATTGGGAGCGGTATCTCCGAGACGTAAACTCATAATAAATATTTTGATGAAGGAAAAAATTAATCATTCGCGGCAAAGATAATAGTATCCTATTAAATTAGTAGATTAATAAGATAAAAATTTTTGAAACTAGGTATCATTCTTTTTTATCGTCCTTGCTTTTTGTAAAGCATTTTTACCAAATTGATCTTTCACTGAATCAATGGCCTTATATAAACTTTTCTTTTTCGCTCCGTCATCAAACAAACTACCCTGCACAGCGTGGTTGGTTAATTCGCTCAAACGTACACCCAGTAAGCGAATAGGGTTCCCTTTTCGGTACAATTGATGAAACAGTTCTTTGGCAGCTGCAATCAATTCATCATCGCTGAATGTATAATGAATGGTGGTTTGTTTAGAGGTTGTTTCAAAATCGGGATACCGGATTTTTACTGCAATGCAGCCTGCTAATTTTTCCTCTTTTCGCAATTCATACGCAATCTTTTCTGTCATGCGAACCAACTCACTCATTAAAAATTCCATATCGGTTTTATTAGAATCGAATGTATTTTCTGTTGAAATAGATTTTGCTTCATGATAAACATGCACTTCGCTAAAACTTATACCGTTGGCTTTATTCAATAATTCAATGCCCCATTTGCCTAATTTTTCTACCAATTCTTTTTCATCATGCTGTAAAATATCACCAATCAAATGTATGTTCATGGATCGCAATACTTTAAAAGCATGTTCACCCACACCGGGAATTTTATTGACCGGCAATGGTGCCAGGAATTCTTTTTCCATACCCGGTTGTACAAATAAGTATCCGTTGGGTTTTGCTTCATCCGTGGCAATTTTTGCAACAAGTTTATTTGTCGCTAAGCCAAACGAAATAGGTAATTGTGTTTCATCAATAATTTGCTGACGGAGATCAATGGTCCATTGATAGGGATTAAAAAATTTATCCATGCCCGTGAGATCAATATAAAATTCATCCACACTTGCTTTCTCAAATAAAGGCGCTTTTGATGCAATAATTTCTGTAACCCATCTGGAATAACGGCTGTATTCTCCTCTTGTGCCGCGCACTAAAATGGCTTGCGGGCATAATTGAAATGCCTTTTTCATCGGCATGGCACTGTGCACACCAAATTTTCTGGCTTCATAACTGCAAGCCGCAACTACGCCCCTTTCTTTACTGCCACCCACCAATACCGGTTTGCCTTTCAGGGAGGGATCATTCAACACTTCTACACTTACAAAAAAAGAGTCGAGATCAAAATGAGCAATATATCGTTGCGGCTGGTTCATGCAACTACTAAATTAATAAAGATATTTTTGGGAGGGGCTTTTGTAATGCTATTAAGCTTAGTTGCGTCGCACACTTGTACAATATAATTCTACTCAACTATAAATTTCCAACAATCCATCCGGCAAAACAACATGCACTTCTTTTTTTTGATGGTCTATTTTTTTTAAAGATGCTTCATGCAAAGGAATCAATGCTTCTTTACCATTAATGATAACCTGAACCAAGATTTGATGAGGTTGTTCAATGACCTCATTGATCAGTCCGATATTTTTACCTGCATTTATAATCGCATAACCTAATAAAGCGATGGGTGCAGTTTTGCCTGCCATCTTTCTGAAATCTTCTTCCAATAACCAAACATTCTTCTTTATTAATTTTTGTGCAGCTTCTTTGGTATCAACGCTTTCTAATGCTACAAAAATATCTTCGTGGTCTTTTGCTTTAGATGTTTGAATAAAATAAGGCAGGTAACTGTCTTTTTTATCTTCAATGAATAAAGCTTCAATATTTTTAAATGAGACTTTTTTCTTGAGTGCATGATGAATAATCAATTCGCCTTTCAATCCGAAGCTGGCCACTATTTTTCCGATATGGATATATTCACTCATAATATTCAAAGTAACAGTAAATAAAAAAGCCCCGAAAATAATTCAGGGCTTTTAATTATGTGAACCATTTTAATTAAGCTTCCGTTGAACCTTCAGCAGGTGCATCTTCTACTTTTTTCACCGCAGGTTTATATTCCTTGCGCTGACGTTGTTGCTGGCGGTGTGCATCTCCTCTGCGTTTGATATTAGATTCATGCTCATCATGCCATGCCTGGAATTTAACCATTGCCTGAGCTTCATCAAACAAGCCCAATTTTACTCCACGCAACAAATGTTTCAAGAACAGTACTCCCTTAAAAGAGAGAATTCTTCTAACCGTATCCGTAGGCTGAGCCCCTTTATGCAACCAGTCCAATGCTTTCTGACGATCTAATTGAATTGTTGCAGGAACAGTTAATGGATTGTAAGTTCCGATTTTTTGGATGAACTTACCATCTCTTGGTGCACGACCGTCGGCTACTACTATAAAGTAGAAGGGACGTTTTTTACTACCGTGTCTTTGTAGTCTCATTTTTACTGCCATGTTAAATAGAAATTTATAGGCGTTAAGAAATAGGGTTTCAAAAAATATTGAGCGGCGAAAGTAAAGTGAAAATTCTAAAATTCCAAACCGTAATGTTTAAGATTTGATAAAGTTTTGAGGTGAAGATGTACAGATTTTAACGGTAATTACCGTTTTCCCATCATTCCCTTCATCCCCGGGAAACCGCCTGCAGGCATCTTGTTCATCATACTCATCATCTTTTTCATTTGCTCAAACTGCTTCATAAATGCATTTACATCGGTAATATCTTTTCCGCAACCTTTCGCAATGCGTAATTTTCTTTTTTGGTCTAACAGATCGGGATTGCTTCTTTCCGCCGGTGTCATACTATGTATAATTGCTTCTATTCCTTTAAATGCATCATCATTAATATCTACATCTTTAATGGCTTTACCCACGCCGGGAATCATACCCATCAGATCTTTTAAATTTCCCATCTTTTTTATTTGCTGCAACTGATCTAAAAAATCCTGAAAGTCGAATTGATTTTTTCTGATCTTCTTCTCTAATTTCTTTGCCTGCTCTTCATCAAATTGGTTCTGTGCTTTTTCTACCAATGACGCAATATCACCCATCCCTAAAATTCTTTGCGCCATACGATCCGGATAGAATACATCCAACGTATCCATCTTTTCACCACTACTCATGAATTTGATGGGCTTATTTACGGTGTATTTGATGGATAATGCAGCACCGCCTCTTGTATCGCCATCTAATTTGGTTAAAACAACACCGGTAAAATCCAATCGATCATTAAATGTTTTAGCGGTGTTCACTGCATCTTGTCCCGTCATCGAATCCACCACAAATAATATTTCTGTGGGGTTGACTGCAGCTTTAATATTGGCCACTTCATTCATCATCACTTCATCAATCGCTAACCTACCGGCAGTATCGATGATGACAACATTTTTATTATTGGCTTTTGCATGTTTAATGGCATTCTGCGCAATTAATACTGCATCTTTTGTTTCCGGTTCTTTATAAATATCAACGCCTATTTGCTCTGATAAAACAGTTAACTGATCAATCGCTGCCGGACGATAAATATCCGCAGCAACAACCAAGGGGGATTTTTTTTGTTGCTTTAAATAGTTGGCCAATTTACCCGTGAAAGTTGTTTTACCCGAGCCTTGTAAACCTGCAATTAAAATAACAGCGGGATTGCCGGTGATATTAAATTCCGATGCGGTGCCACCCATCAATTCGGTTAATTCATCCTGAACAATCTTCACCATCAATTGACCCGGACTAATTGCATTGATCACTTTTTCGCCAATGGCTTTATCCTTTACTTTATCGGTAAACTCTTTGGCAATTTTAAAATTCACATCTGCATCAATTAATGCTCTGCGGATATCTTTTACGGTATTGGCAATATTAAGGTCATTGATGCGGGCCTGACCTTTCAGATTCTTAAATGCTGATTCTAATTTGTCAGATAAATTATTGAACATTAATGATGATTTTACTTACAACAATTAAAAAAAGTGAACCATCAAGTTCACTTTAAAGAGATGCAAATATAATGGCTGATCAATTATCCTAAATAAACTCTCAAATGCTTGCAACGACTGGTAGCTCGTAATTTAGTGATGGCTTTGTCTTTTATCTGACGAACACGTTCTCTGGTTAAATTAAACCGACTGCCAATATCTTCCAGGCTGAGTGCATTATCCATTCCAATACCGAAGAAATAACATAACACAGATTTTTGCCGATCGGTGAGTGTTTGCAGGCTTCTTTCAATTTCTGTTTTTAAAGATTCGTAATGCACCAAACGTTCATCGGTTATTTCTGCATTGGTATTGATCATCACATCCATCAATGTATTATCCTCACCGTTGACCAGAGGTGTATCTAAACTCATATGGCGGGCACTTGCATTCATTGCTGCTGCAATTTCTTCTCTGTCCATTTCTAAAATAGTAGCTAATTCATCAGCAGTTGGTTCTCTTTCAAACTCCTGCTCTAATTGTTGATACGCTTTGCTGATACGATTAGTCAATCCAACTTTATTCAAAGGCAAACGAACAATCCGGCTTTGTTCTGCCAACGCTTGTAAAATACTTTGACGAATCCACCAAACTGCATAAGAAATAAATTTAAACCCGCGTGTTTCATCAAAACGCAAAGCCGCTTTAATTAAACCAAGGTTTCCTTCATTTATTAAATCAGGCAAAGTAAGTCCTTGATTTTGGTATTGCTTTGCAACTGAAACAACGAAACGCAGATTAGATTTTACTAACCTGTCCAATGCTTTTTGATCGCCATGTTTAATGCGGATAGCCAGTTTTACTTCTTCTTCGGGACTGATTAAATCAACTTTACCTATCTCTTGCAGATATTTTTCTAAACTTTGACTTTCGCGATTAGTAATAGATTTTGAAATCTTGAGTTGACGCATACTCATAGCAAGTTGGGTTTATGTGAAGTTGAAAGAAATAGTTTTGGTTATTTCAAATGCTGCGCCTGCTTTTTCACTACTCTAATTTATAACACTTAATTTTCTTTAGCCAAAAAATATTGGGATTTTCTCTTAAAAATCGGTCAAACCGGCTTTTGAGGGTCAATTATTTATTGATTATTCAGCCTAAAAACCATCTTTTAAAAAAAAACATTTGGTGGCTATCGATTATTTAATATTATTGCAGCAACACAATTAGCGGTTAAAAGACAGTAATGAGTAAAAAGCAATTATTTACATTAGAATTTCCGGTTAGATGTTCACCTTCTATTTTATATGAATTTTTGAGCACCACCACGGGTTTACAAGAATGGTTTGCCGATAAAGTTGATGAATGGGAAGGCGTTTTAAGTTTCAGCTGGAATGGCGGCGTGCCGGACAAGGCTAAAGTTTTGGATAAAGAACAAGATAAATTTATCCGTTACAAATGGCTGCATAGCGAAAAGAATGAATATTTTGAATTCCGCATTGCAAAAACAGAAATTTCCAATCAAACAATTTTGGTGATATCTGATTTTGCAGAAAAAGGCGAAATTAAAGACCAGAGCCAATTATGGAGTTATCAGGTAAAAGAATTGTTTCATCGATTAGGCAGTTAATTAATCGGATTTTTTAAATAATCGCCATTATTTCATCGAAAGATTTTTTTAAAAATAGTTCAACCTCATCCCATTTTTCCAGTGGGATTTTTTTTGCCAGTTTGATAAAATGTAAATCGTGTATTTGTTTTTCAGTGAAAGATGATAAAGGCAAATAATTATCTTCTCTGAAATGATGTTGCCATTCATCTTCATTGCAACACAAATACCAGTCATCCATTACATGCAACTTGTAATTCGCAACTTGTAACTTGCTTTTATATCTTCCTTTTGCTTGCAGTGTGATGCTGAAAAAATTACCCCACCAGAAAAAAATGCGTACTGCAAAAATATCCGCTGCAGAAAAACATCGGGGGTAATCTAACATTACCCAAGGCAAGCCTTCATAATTTTCACCTTTGGAAATTTTAGGATAATTGGATGGAATTTCAGAAAGGATTTTTTTACAGTTTTCGTTTTCCTGAAAACTTAATAAAATATTGCCCAATAACTGATATACTTTTTCAATGATGCTATTCTTTGTTAAAATAACAGATGCATTGCACATCAATTCCTTTTCTGCAGCTGAAAGTTCTACATTTGCCATGCAACAATAGTAAGAAAGGATTTAATGATAAAAAAATTAGACATACTCATCGTTCGTGCTTTTATTGCTCCCTTTATTGCAACATTTATTATTGCGTTATTTGTTTTAGTGATGCAATTTTTTTGGTTGTATTTAGATGATCTGGTAGGAAAAAGTTTAGACACCGGCACTCTGTTATATTTAGTGGTATTAGTAGCCATCACTTGCGTGCCATTGGCATTGCCTTTGGCATTACTGCTTTCTTCTATCATGACATTCGGTAATTTGGGAGAAAGTTTTGAGATTGTTGCCATTAAAGCTGCCGGCATTCCTTTATTACGTTTCATGCGACCATTGGTAATTGTAACCATCTTCATTGGATTAATCGCCTTTTTATTTGCCAACAACATCATACCGGTAGCACAATTAAAGTTATCTACCATAAAGTATGATATCATTCGTGCCAAACCATCGTTTGATATTAAAGAAGGCGTTTTTTATGATAAGATATCAGGCTATGTTATTCGTATCGGTAAAAAAGAAAAAGATGACACCACGATTAAACATGTAATCATCTATCAAAAAAATTATGGTTTGCAGGATAATTTGATTGCAGCAGAAAGTGGTATTATGCATATAACGCCCGATAAAAAATTCATGGAATTTATTTTGAAAGACGGATGGAATTATGAAGAGAAAGGCCCGAGAGATAATATAGCAACAGATTTTACGCGATTGGGTTTTAAAGAATATAAAAAATTATTTGATTTAAGCAGTTTTCAATTATCAAAAACAAGTGACAGTAACGGATGGTATGATCCGAAAATATTAACCATCCGGCAATTGAATACAGCTATCGATTCTTTGAAAAATACAGATGCCTATTATTTACAACGAGACAAAATGATGATCAATCCGTATATCCCATTTGCAAAATATATGGACACCGGTTGGAAAAAAATAAAAACTGATTCACTGAAAAAAGTAAAATCCTTTGCTGCTTTAATTCCTGATTCCATTAAAAATGATGTGTATCAGCGAAGTGTAAATGTTATCAATTCAACCAAGAGCAATATATTATTAGAATCGGAGGATTATTTACGCAAACGCGAATCTTTACAGCAACATGAAATTGAATGGCACAGAAAGTTTACTTTATCTGTTGCCTGCCTGGTACTGTTTATTATCGGTGCCCCATTGGGTGCCATTATCCGAAAAGGCGGACTGGGTATGCCTTTGATCTTTGCAATTGCATTTTTTGTGTTGTTTTATTTATTAAACACATTCGGAGAAAAATTTGCCAAACAAAACGTGGTAAGTGCATTTAGCGGCATGTGGCTATCAACAGCAGTATTAATTCCAATAGGCTTTTTCTTAACGTATAAAGCCATGAGAGATTCACAATTATTTAATAAAGAGTTTTATTACCGATTTTTCAAAAAGGTGCGAACCTTTTTATCTACTTTTAGGTTATTCAATTCATCAAATTAATGTCTTGTTATGTCATCAAAAAATAATAGCCGCAGAGAATTTATTAAAACTACCGGCAAAGCTGGCATTGCGTTAGGATTAGCTTCTACTGTTATTCCTTCATTCGCCAATCAATTGTTTAAAAACAATGTTGCAGGAATTCCATACACACAACAACCATTGCCTTACGGATATAAAGATCTGGAAGTGGCAATTGATGCATTAACGATGGAAATACATTATACCAAACATGCTGCCGGTTACGCAAAAAATTTAGCAGATGCCTGCACGTCAGAAAATGTAGACACAAAATCTGTTTCACTGGAAAGTTTGCTGGCTAAGATTTCAAAGTACTCGGCAAAAATGAGGAACAACGGCGGCGGCCATTATAATCATGAATTATTTTGGCAAAGTATGACGGGTTCATCCGGCATGAAACCGGCCAATAAATTAGCAGATGCCATTACAAAAGATTTTGGATCATTCGACGCATTCAAAACACAATTTACCGATGCAGGTAAAAATCGTTTCGGCAGCGGCTGGGCTTGGTTGATTGTAAATGCGGATAAAAAATTAGTGATCGGTTCAACACCCAATCAGGATAATCCATTGATGGACATCAGTGAATTAAAAGGAATCCCTTTATTAGGATTGGATGTTTGGGAACATGCTTATTATTTACGTTATCAAAATAAAAGACCCGATTATATCAATGCATGGTGGAATGTGGTGAATTGGGATGTTGTTCAAAAAAGGTTTGATGCAGCAGTGTAATTGATACGTGATAAACATCACATTTTAACAGCACAAAGGCTAATAACTTTGTGCTGTTATTTTTTAAAAACAAATAAAATGAAAACAACAACAAAATGGGTGAGCCATTTGGCATTCGATTCTACCAGCGATAATAATCATACTGTTCGGTTAGATACAACTGTTGATGGCGGAAGTTTAGATAGTGGCATGAGTCCGAAAAAAATGTTATTGAGTGCTTTAGCCGGATGCAGCGGAATGGATGTAGTAGATATTTTAAATAAAATGAAAGTGCCCTTCTCTAAAATGGAAATTGAAGCCGAGGCTGAACAAACAACGGAAACACCTGCTGTTTTTAAATGGATTAAATTAATTTATAAAAGTGATGTGGACGCAACCCAATTAGATAAACTGAAACGAGCCGTTGAATTATCGCAGGAAAAATATTGTGGTATTGCCGCCATGCTAAAAAAACATTGCGCTATAGAATATTCTATTGAGTTGATGTAATTGAAGTTCTATATTTGACGCAAATTTTTTTATTGCAACAAGCAAAGCAAAATTTAAGGATACAGCTCTCGATCACTTTATTAAGTGTACTGCTTTTTATTGCAAAAATTGTTGCTTATTATCTTACCAACTCTTTGGCTGTTTTAACAGATGCATTGGAAAGTATTGTAAATGTTTTGGCCGGCTTTATTGGTTTATATGCTTTATATATTGCTGCTAAACCAAGGGATACAGAGCATCCATACGGACATGGTAAAGCAGAATTTCTTTCTGCTGCTGCTGAAGGCACACTTATCATTGCATCCGGCATTTATATTTTTTATGAAACCATACAAAATATTATTACCGATCATCCGATAGAAAAAATTGATATTGGTTTATATCTTGTTGGCATTACGGGCATCATCAATTATATCGCAGGATATATTTGCATCAAGATTGGTAAGCAAAATCGTTCATTGGCATTGCAATCAAGTGGTAAACATTTGCAGTTAGACACATATTCAACTTTAGCAGTCATAGTTGGATTGATCTTAATTCTTATCACACAATTACACTGGATCGATAAATTAGTGGCGGGCATTTTAAGCATTGTCATTGTTTTCAACGGATATAACATCATTCGTGAATCGCTGGCAGGCATTATGGATGAAGCGGATATGAAAATATTGAACAGGCTTGTTATTGTTTTAAATGAAAACAGAAGAGTTAATTGGGTTGACCTGCATAATTTACGTGTAATCAAATATGGTATTACTTTGCATGTGGATTGCCATTTAACGGTTCCCTGGTATTTAAATATTCATGAAGCACATGTGGAGGTAGATGCATTGAGTGATTTAATTAAAAAAGAATTTGGTGATGCGATGGAATTATTTGTACATACAGATGGTTGCCTGGATTTCAGTTGTACTATTTGTACTAAAGAAAATTGCAGAGAACGCAAACATCCATTTGAGCAAAAAATTAAATGGACTTTAGAAAATATTTTATCTAATCAAAAACATACGATTCAATCGTATTCAAATCAATAAAATAATATGGAAGCCTGGAAAAAATATCAATCAGAAAACAAAGACAGATTTTTAAATGAATTATTAGATCTGTTACGCATCCCAAGTATCAGCGCTAGAAGTGAACACAAAGAAGATATGATGACTTGTGCAAAATCTGTTCAACAACATTTATTAAAAGCAGGTGCAAGCAAAGCAGAAATTTATCCAACAGAGGGTCATCCTGTTGTGTACGGAGAAAAATTTATTGATGTCTCTAAACCAACCGTTTTGGTGTACGGACACTATGATGTGCAACCTGTTGAACCGCTGGAACTCTGGCACAGCGGTCCTTTTGAGCCGGTGATTAAAGATGGAAAAATTTATGCTCGTGGCTCTGCTGATGATAAAGGGCAATTTTTTATGCATGTAAAAGCTTTGGAAACTTTAGTACATACCAATACTTTATCCTGCAATATTAAATTTATTATTGAAGGGGAAGAAGAAATCGGCAGTCCTAATCTGGCGAAGTTTGTAAAGGCCAATAAAGAATTATTAAAAGCAGATGTTATTTTAATCAGCGATACAAGTATGTTAAGTATGGAACATCCAAGTATTGATGTAGGTGTTCGCGGATTAAGTTATATAGAAGTAGAAGTAACCGGACCCAACAGAGATTTACATAGCGGTGTGTATGGTGGTGCAGTAGCGAATCCGATCACCATGCTGGCTAAGATGATTGCCGGTTGCCATGATGAAAACAATCATATTACCATTCCCGGATTCTATGACGATGTTGTTGAATCTTCTGAAGCAGAAAGAAAAAAAATGGCAGAAGCACCTTACAATGATGAGGCATATAAAAAAGATTTAGGTGTTGAAAAGTTATGGGGCGAGAAAGGTTATACCACCAATGAAAGAACCGGCATTCGTCCAACATTGGAATTAAATGGTATTTGGGGTGGTTATATTGGTGAAGGTTCCAAAACCGTTTTACCATCTAAAGCATTTGCAAAAATTTCAGCAAGATTAGTGCCCAATCAATCATCAAAAAAAATAACAGAGCAATTAATTAATTATTTTACAAGTATTGCACCGGCTGGTGTAACGGTAAAAGCAAGTGAACACCATGGCGGGGAACCATATATGACGCCTATAGATTCTAACGAATATCGTGCAGCCGCAAAAGCAGTGGCAGCAACCTTTGGCAAAGAACCGATTCCGGTTCGGGGCGGTGGAAGTATTCCCATTTGTGCTTTGTTTGAACAAGAGTTAGGGATTAAAATTGTATTCATGGGATTTGGATTAGACAGCGATAACCTGCATTCCCCGAATGAAAAATACGATGTATTTAATTTTTATAAAGGCATTGAAACCATTCCTTATTTTCATCAGTATTATGCTGAGATGAAGAAATAATTTTACAAATATTCTTTATTCAAAAAAGTCAAAAAATGAAATTTTTGACTTTTTCTTTATTTTAACACGTAAAGTTAACTTTACACATAAAAATTCTTTTTACCTTAGAAAAAATAATTTTTATGAAAGAAAAATATTTCCTTCCCAATCATTATAAAAAAGCGGGGGCTTTAATGATGCCCATTGGTTTGATTATTTGGAGTTTGACACAAATCGGATTAGTTCATACACTCATTACAATTCATTGGATTAATGTAATGGTACTGACTATTTCATTTTTTAGTTTTTTGATCGGCATGTATTTTATTTCATTTTCAAAAGAAAAATTTGAAGATGAATACATTGATAATTTAAGGTTACATTCATTTCAACTATCAGCACTGATTCAATTAATCTTTTTTGTATTATCCTTCTTGTATATGTTCATCTTTAAAGCAGAACCAAGCAGAGATGGAGGTTTAGAGCTATTCCTAATCATCTCCATTTTCATATTCTGGCTCTTTTATATCCTGCATTTCAATTTTAGTTTATTCAGAAATAAAAAGAAAATTTATGAAGAATAAAGTGAAAGAGGAAAGATTAAAATCAAATATCACTCAACAGGAATTGGCTGATAAATTATCTGTATCAAGGCAAACCATTTTTGCCATTGAAACGGGGAAATATATTCCTTCAACAATATTGTCTTTAAAAATTGCAAAAGCTTTTAAAAAATCTGTTGAAGAAATATTTGCTTTAGAAAAAGGTGACTGAATGTTTAACTATTTTTGACTACTAATGGAAGCAAAAGAAAAATTACGCATTGATAAATATCTCTGGGCTATTCGTTTATTTAAAACAAGAAGCCAGGCAGGCGATGCATGCAGCAAAGGCAAAGTAAAATGGAAAGGAGAAGGCATCAAAGCTTCCAAAATTGTATCTATTGGCGACGAATATGAAGTAAAAACAGAAAATAAACGGTGGGTAATTAAAGTAACAGGCTTATTGGGAAAACGTTTACAATATAGTGAAGCCATTAAATTTTATATTGACATTACACCTGCCGAAGAGCTTGACAGGATTGCATTTCAGGCTGCTACGTTTCATACAGGCAAACGATTGAGCAAAGTTGGCAGGCCAACAAAAAAAGATAAAAGAGATTTGGATAATTTTATGGGAACCCCAACCCCTAGAGGGGAGTAAAAATTTATACTCAACATTTATTATTATTAATCACATGAAGAAATTTTTAGTATTGTTATTTATACTTCTTTGTATTTCTTCAATAAATGCACAACAAATCGATACTGTATCTATTCCTACAACTGATACTATTAATGTTGTTTATAACCCCCAAGTTCAAGCAACTTATCCTGCTGGAATAAAAAAATTAAATAAATATTTACAAAATAATATTGATTCAAGCGTTTATCTGAAATATTATCAAGCATTGAAAAGGAGAAAGCAAGGAATTTTAGAAATTGCAAGTGCAAGTATAACAAAGGATGTTGATTTAATTATAGATAAAGATGGTAAGCTTTATAATATTAAAATAGCTAAAGGATATATAAATGACCCGAAATATTTTTTTCTTAAAAATGAGATTATCAAGCTACTGTTACAAACTCAACCATGGAAACCAGCATTGATAAATAATACACCTGTAAAATCAAATCAAACGATCAAACTAAATTTTACTTTATTTTTCACACGAGACTTCAGAAGACAATACTTTGCGGAACATCCTGAATAATCTTTAGTTTTACTTTCTGATTTTTTTAATAATGCAAATTCACATTCTTACTGTTCTTCCGGAATTATTAGATAGCCCTTTTCAGCACAGCATCATGAAACGTGCACAGGAAAGGGGTTTGCTGCAAGTGCAGGTACATCATTTACGCAAATGGGCCATTAATAAACACGGCCAGGTGGATGATTATCAATATGGCGGCGGTGCAGGTATGGTAATGATGTGCGAACCATTGGCCAATGCCATTGATGAATTACAACAAGAAAAAAAATTTGATGAGATCATTTACATGACGCCTGACGGTGAAACCTTTAAACAATCAACAGCCAATCAACTATCACTCAAAGAAAATATATTGATCATTTGCGGGCATTACAAAGGCATTGATCAACGCATCCGCAATTTATATGTAACCAAAGAAATTTCTGTTGGCGATTTTGTTTTAAGTGGCGGCGAATTAGCTGCTGCCATTGTAGTAGATGCAATCGGAAGAATTATACCGGGTGTATTGAATAATGAAACTTCAGCCCTCTTCGATTCTTTTCAGGATCATTTATTGGCACCACCTGTTTATACTCGTCCCGCTGATTTTCGCAGACAGCAAGTACCGGATGTTTTGCTACAGGGCGATCCAAAAAAAGTAGAGGAGTGGCGCTATGAGCAAGCATTGCGACATACCCAAATAAGAAGACCTGATATTTTACAATCGGATGATAAATAACACGCTACATTGCTACATTGTGTACCATTTGTTATCAATCGCTTTATTGATTAACACTTCCTTTGTTTCTAATTGAATATCCAATGCACCGAATTCTAATTTTTGTTTTCCGGGAAATTTAATGCCGTTAAAATCTTTGTAATCGCTGTACGTCATTACTGTTTTCATATTATCTCTTTCACTTGCACCCATCATGGCTAAAATGGGGCCCATACCAACTTGTTCCAGAGTATATTTTGAAATAGCTTCAGATTGCACAATTAAATAAGTAGCAGTACTGATATAATAAGTAATCTGTTGTCCGCTTTTTAAAGTAACTTTTATTTTATAGCATTCTGTTTTATTCACTTTAGCAGTGCCTTGCAATTCGGCCTTATGACCTTTTGCTGCATAATGAATTAAAGAAGAAAAAGCACCTGCCTGATCTAATTCAAACAAATGATTAGCCAATTGTGCATCATCCATTTTAACAGGGGCAGCCGGTTGTCTGTCGCCACCACCGGGAGGTCCGCCAAAACCACCGCCTCCAAAGCCCCCCCCTCCTCCATCATTGATCGCAATACCACCACCAAATCCTCTCATTGGTGGAATAAAAGTATATCCTTCATCCGGTGTTACAATGGTGTAAGAATTATTACCCATGCCGGAAACTTGTCTGCGAAAAAATTTGCCTCTGTCACGAATCGTATTCAATGTAACGCTGATGTTACGATTCATCATATTAAAACTTAAATTAGAAGTAATCTGAAGTGATTTGATGGTATCAAGATTAGTTCCGCCCAATGCAGAATCTACTTTGTTTAAAATATCATCAACGGTTTGCGATTGCGAAACAGAAAAAGAAAAAAGCAGTAAGGCAAAAGCAATTATTTTTTTCATATAAATGTTTATTAAAATTATTTAATCAAATTTATGGTATCAATGCCTTTCTTTGTTGTCTGTTTATAAAATTTAGCATAACAAATGAAAAACATACACACTATAATACAAGGAAAATTAATAGATGTTTGGAAGAAAGAAATTTATCCTGCAGAAATATCGGTGAAAGATGGAAAAATTACTGCCATTGAACGAATTGCCAATTCATCCAGGCAACTTCAATACATTCTTCCCGGTTTTATTGATAGCCATGTGCATGTAGAAAGTAGTATGTTGGTGCCAAGTGAATTTGCAAGATTAGCTGTAACGCATGGAACGGTTGCAACCATCAGCGATCCGCATGAAATAGCGAATGTATGCGGATTAGCAGGTGTTGAATTTATGATTGAGAATGGCAAGAAAGTAAACTTCAAATTTAATTTTGGCGCTCCAAGTTGTGTACCTGCCACTATTTTTGAGACAGCCGGTGCCGCATTGAACAGTGATGATGTAAAACAATTATTGGAAAAAGAGGAGATCAAGTATTTAAGTGAGATGATGAATTTTCCGGGAGTGCTGCATGGTGATCAAGAAGTGATGAAGAAAATAAAATATGCACATGCATTAAATAAACCGGTTGATGGCCATGCGCCGGGATTGCGGGGCGAGGATGCAAAAAAATATATCGAAGCCGGCATTTCTACCGATCACGAATGTTTTACTGCAGCAGAAGCATTGGATAAATTAAAGTTTGGAATGAAAATTTTAATTCGCGAAGGAAGTGCTGCAAAAAATTTTGAAGCGTTGATTGATTTATTAAATGATTATCCAAATGAAATAATGTTTTGCAGTGATGATAAACATCCGGATAGTTTAGCGGTTGGACATATCAATCAATTATGCGCAAGGGCCGTTGCAAAAGGAATTGACATTTATAAAATCTTACAAGCTGCCTGTATCAATCCTGTGCTGCACTACAAGATGAATGTAGGTTTACTTCGAGTAGGTGATGATGCGGATTTTATTATTGCCGAAGATCTTACTCATTTCAATATCAAACAAACTTATATCAATGGTGAATTGGTTGCAGAGAACGGAAAAACGTTTATACCATCTGTTGATGTTACTCCCATTAATCAATTTAGTTGTGATGAAATAAATATTGAACAGCTAAAAATAAAAGTAAACGAATATCCAAATGAAACTGGTTTGATTCCGGTAATGGAAGCATTGGACGGACAATTAATTACCAATAAAGTATTTTGTGAATCGTTCACAGTGAATGGTGAATTGGTTTCAAATGTTGAAAAAGATATTTTAAAAATGGTTGTAGTAAATCGTTATTACAATGCCCCAATAGCCAAATGCTTTATTAAAAATTTCGGATTGAAACATGGAGCGCTTGCATCATCTGTTGCACATGATAGCCATAATATTGTTGCTGTTGGAGTAGATGATGAAAGTTTATTACAAGCTATTAATTTGGTGATAAAAGAAAAAGGCGGCGTGAGCGCAGTAAGCAAAGTTCATGGAAAAGTATTGGGCTTACCTGTTGCAGGATTGATGAGTGCGAATGATGGATATTCTGTTGCATCAGCTTACACATCAATTGATCAAATGGCCAAACAAGAACTAAAAAGTACACTGACTGCACCTTTCATGACATTAAGTTTTATGGCTTTATTAGTTATACCACATTTAAAACTCAGTGATAAGGGGTTATTTGACGGAGATAAGTTTAAATTTATTAAGTAATTATTTTGCAGCTTTTGCGCTCATAATGTAAACAGATACACTATCTGTATGACGGGGAGTTTTATATTTTGCTTTGAAAGAAAACTCATCTTGCGGGTTAATCACATCATTGAAAAATTCTTCATGATTGGCAACCAATACATGGTCTTTGAAATATGATAATTTGACACGAACTTCTTTATAAGCACAAACAGTAGCTGTGTTTTTTATAACGCCCCGATATACTGTTTGTCCGAAAATATTTCTTTTATATTCTCCTTCAATTTTTAAAAATGCATTGGGATTATTTCTTTCTTTATCCAACAAACTGATTTTTTGTTCCTCATAAGAATGTTGATCAAATTTTTTGTCATTATTTTTACAAGAGCATAATGCAATTATGCAAAAAAGAACAATAGATATCTTTTTCATATTTAAAATTAAAAAATTAATTCTATAGTATTATCAGGCATCCTGTCCTATCCAAACCGCGCCGCCAATGCTATCACGCAAAGCACCTGTAACACTTGCCAGCACTGTATTTTCTTCTCTCCAACGCAATACTCCCAATAATGCCATTATCAATGCTTCTTTATAATCAACCGTAATTTTATCCGGCACTACTACATTCATTCGGTATGGCTCAAGCGCATGTTGTATTCTTTCAATCAAAAAATGATTGTGAGCACCACCACCGGTGATAAATAATTTTAAATGTTGAGTTTTAAATGTTGAAATAGCATATACCGTTTGCATAGCAATGTGCTCTACATAAGTTCGCAAGGCATCTTCATTTGTTATATTGAATGATTTAATTAACGGATAAACAATATCAGTTCCAAAATTATTAGCTAAAGATTTTGGCCCGGACATTTGATAATAATTCAAAGCATTTAATTGCGTTAATAATGGTGTATAAATGTTCCCATTACCAGCCATAACTCCGCCATCATCATATTTTTTTCCTGCATTATTGGCCAATAAATTCAATACCCGATTAGCCGGGCAAATATCAAACGCAGTATAATTATCATTTTGTTTAACAGAAATGTTGGCAATGCCGCCAATGTTCAACAAACAATCATATTCTTTCCATAATAATTTTTCACCAACAGGAACAATCGGTGCACCTTGTCCTCCTAAAGCAATATCCATGGCACGCAAATCACTCACTACATTCATTCCTGTTGTTGCAGCAATGGCAGCACCATCACCTAATTGTGAAGTCATTTTATTTTTAGGCGAATGAAAAACGGTATGACCATGTGAAGCAATCAATTGCACCTGATGATAAAGTGAATGTTGATTAATGAACTCATTTATTTTTTGGCCGACATATTTTCCGTAGGCACTGTGTAATACCAAATAATCATAAG
>Ga0164297_10000662_pt1 | contig 41039 bp, 37 predicted proteins | sample GEODES058metaG_FD_113539 | JGI IMG/M metagenome (GOLD analysis project Ga0164297, IMG submission 113539) | Dystrophic lake water microbial communities from Trout Bog Lake, Wisconsin, USA - GEODES058 metaG | ecosystem: Environmental > Aquatic > Freshwater > Lake | place: USA: Trout Bog Lake... | reverse complement strand
GACGTCAATAAACGACGGTCTGGGCGGCTTCGCCGGGCTGGCCGAACTGCAGGGAGCTGAGGCGGCGGTAGAGGCCGTCGGGCTTGGCGGATAATTCGTCGTGGCTGCCCAGCTCGACGATCCGGCCGGCCTCGATCACGGCGATGCGGTCGGCGGTGCGGATGGTGGCGAGCCGGTGGGCGACGATGAACGTCGTGCGGCCCTTCATGAGCCGCTCCAGCGCCACCTGCACGAGGCGCTCGCTTTCGCTGTCGAGGGAACTCGTGGCCTCGTCGAGGATGAGGATGGCGGGATCCTTCAGGATGGCGCGGGCGATGGCGATGCGCTGGCGCTGGCCGCCGGAAAGCTGGATGCCGCGGTCGCCGACGAGCGTGGCATAACCCCCGGGGAAGGCGGAGATGAAGTCGTCGGCATTGGCCAGGCGGGCGGCCTCGCGGATCGCGGCGTCATCCGCCCCGGGCCGGCCGTAGACGATGTTTTCGGCGATGGTGCCGCCGAACAGCAGGACATCCTGCGGCACGATCGCCATCTGGCCGCGCAGCCAGGCGAGCGGATAATCGCGCGCATCGCGGCCGTCGATCAGCAGCCGGCCGCCATCGGGGTCGTAGAACCGCAGGAGCAGGGCGGTGAGGGTGGACTTGCCCGCGCCGCTGGGCCCGACCAGGGCGATGCGCTCGCCCGGTCGGGCGGCGAGGGTGACGTCATGCAGCACGGCGACCTCGGGCCGGGCGGGATAGCGGAAATTCACGCCTTCAAAGGCGACCTCGCCGCGCAGGCGGGCGGGCAGCGAGGGGCAGGCAGCGGCCGGGGCATCAAGCTCGATTTCCGCCGGTTCGCGCAGCAGTTCGCGCACGCGCTGGGTGGCGCCGACCGTCTTCTGGATCTGGCTGAACAGCTCCGCGGCCTGGCCCATCGCACCGGCGACGAACGTCGTGTAGAGCACGAATCGGGTGAGTTCGCCCGGGGTGATGCCGCCGCTTTGGAGCAGGCCGGCGCCAAACCACAGGACGATCACGATGCCGCCGAACAGCGCGAGAATGAAGAACGCCACGAAGACCGCGCGCCAGCGGGCGGCCCCGAGCGCGGCGGCGAGGACGCGGGCGTTGGCGCGGTCGTAACGGCCGAGCTCGAAGGCCTCGTTGGCGAAAGCCTTCACGCTGGCGATGGCCTGCAGGGTTTCCTCGACGATGGTGTTGGTCGAGGCCAGCTGGTCCTGGGTCTCGCGCGAGTACTTCCGCAGCCGGCGGCCGAAGAAGACCGCGGCCGCGATGAGAATGGGGAGCGTGCCGAGCATCACGGCGGTCAGGCGACCCGAGGTGAGGGCGATCATGGTGACGCCGCCGAGCAGGAAGACCGTCTGGCGGCACATCTGCGGCAGCGCATCAATCAGCGCACCCTCGATCTGGGCAACGTCGGTCGAGACCCGGCTGGTGAGTTCGCCGACCCGGCGGCGGCCGAAGAAGGCCATCGGCAGGGAGATCAACCGGCGGTAGCAATCGTGGCGGAGATCGGCGAGGGCGCTCTGGCCGACGCGGTTGAAGGAAAGCGCGCTGTTGAAGGAGGCGAGCGCCTGGATCGACACGGAGGCCGCGAGCAGCAGGGCGACCTGGTTGAGGCTGAGCACGCCGAGCAGGGGGATGACGGCGTGGCCGGGATGCAGCGCGGCATCAATGAGCGAGCCGGCGAGCAGCGGGAAGGCGAGGCCCAGCAGGGCGCTGACAAAGAGGGTGGACAACCCGGCGAAAAACCGCGCGCGGTAGGGGCGCACATAGCGGGCGAGGGTGAGGGTTTCGCGCAGGGTTTCGCGGTTGAGCGGAGCCTTGGGCAGGCGTTCGAGGGCGATGTCTTCGGCGGAAGGGTTGCGGCGGGCCATGAAGGGCCAACGTCAGGTCGCTCCGGCAAAAAGACAAGGCGCAGGTGAGGTTGCCTGGCCGCGAACGCTGCGGACGTTGTCCCTTGGGGGTGTTGCAGACCGGGTCGAGTTGGCGATGAGCGAAGCGCGCAGCGAAATCGCCCTGGAGTCTTCGCATGGGCAGAATGACAAACCCGGGAATCGAAGGCGGGGCGGCTTGAGGCCCGGCTTTCCGCCGCCAGTGAACGGCGCCGCGTTGGGTCAGGCCATGCGACCGATGATTTGACCTCCCCCGGGCTTGGCGTGCTTGATCGGGCCCTCGGCAACATGAAACCAACCCCTCAGCTCAGTATCGCCCGGCACCATTTCACTTCGAAGGCCGAGGTGCTGGCGGAGATTGCGCGCGACGATCTCTGGCCGGTTACGGTGCATCAGGGAGCTTTTCCGGCCGCGCCGTTGCACTGCCATGATACGGCGGTGCGGATCTACATTCTTACCGGGGCGATGCTCGTCGAAGGCGGGCGGGGGCAACTGCCGGTGAAGGCCGGGGCGGGCACGCGGGTGGATATCCCGGCCGGTGCGGTCCACACGGTGAGTTCGGACGCCCAGGTGGTCACGATCACGGCGTTCCCGACGTCCGCCGCGGCGGCCGGATTGCCCCAATTGCCCGTGCCGGAGAACGCCTAGGCGATACCCGCCACGGCGGCGGTCAGGCCTTTTTCACGAAGCAGGCCTTGAGGGCCATCGCGCTGCCATCGATCCTGCAGTCAATCTCGTGGTCGCCGTCCACCAGGCGGATGTTCTTCGCCTTGGTGCCCTGCTTCAGCACCTGCGAGCCACCGCCCACCTTCAGGTCCTTGATCAGGGCAACCGTGTCGCCGTCGGCGAGGACATTGCCGTGGGCGTCCTTGACGATCCGGGCGGCTTCGGGCGCGGCTTCCTTCGGCCATTCGTGGCCACAGGTCGCGCACTCCCAGCGATCCGGGTGACTGAGCACGTCCTCAAGGGTGCAGGCGGGGCAGGCGGGATTGGGCATCAGGGCCCGACCTTGAAGACTGAAACCGGGATGTCGAGGTGCAGTCTGTGATCGCAATTCGGCCAAGAGAATCGGGCCGGCCCGCGGGCCGGCGGGCATGACCCTGCGCGATAGGCCGTGCATTCCCCAAATTACGGCCAAGACGCCTCGGGTGCGGACCGGACACTTGGAATTGACGGGTACGGCCGCATGTATTGGCTCCGGCCATGGCAGATACGGGCCCCGAATCTCCCAAGACGCCCTGGCACCTTTGGGTCATCGGCGTGATTTCCCTGCTCTGGAATTCAACGGGCGCGATGGATTTCACCATGACGCAGGCGCGCAACGCGGCCTACCTGAAGGGGCTCACCCAGGCCCAGCTGGATTTCTTCTACGGTTTTCCGCTCTGGGTAGTCGCCGCGTGGGGGATTGCAACGTGGGGCGGCGTGGCAGGCTCGCTGCTCCTGCTGCTCCGTCGGAAGCTCGCGAAGCCGGTCTTTCTCGCGTCGTTCCTCGGCATGGTGCTCACCACGATTCACAATTTCGGCCTGTCCAACGCGTGGCAGGTCATGGGCGGCGCGGGGCCGCTGATATTCAGCGTGCTGATCTTCGTGATCGGGCTGCTGCTTTGGCTTTACGCCCGGGCGATGGGACGGCGCGGGGTGCTGCGCTGATTTCGGCCGTCAGCTGACGGGCCAGCGGTCTATTTTGCCGGACTCGCGAGCGGACGTCCCTTTTCCAGGAAATAGGTGGAGAGGATTCTTGCCGGGACCGGACCGAGGTTGCGGCCAAGGTGGGGGACGCCGCCGGGGATGAGAAGGGTGTCGCCGGGCTTCAAGTCGCGCGGGGCCTGGCCGTCGATCTCGATCCGCACGCCGCCCTCGAGGACATAGAGCAGCTCCTCGCCGGGGTGGAAATGCCTCGGGGCGACGGCGCCCGGCTTGAATTCGATCAGCGCCGTCACCCCGTGTTTCCCGGGGGTGGCGAGGTCCTGGTCGAGCAGAATCTTGCGCGAGAAGCCGGCCGGTTGATCGGCGGCGAACACGCCGGCAGCGCCGGCGAGGGCGAGGGCCAGCAGTACCGGGCGGAGGGTCGGGGATTTCATGGGAACGGGCGGAGTCAACGCCGCCAACGCTGCGCCTTCAAGTCCGCGATAAACGCGGTCTGGGCCAACCGGCCGCGGCCAGGAACGAACCTGACGGAATGTTTCCGCCGCTCCCCTAGAGTTTCGCCAGAATATCGTTCAGCGTCCGGCTCGGGCGCAGGGCGGCGGAAGCCAGGGTGTCGCTCGGGTGGTAGTAGCCGCCGACGTCCACGGGCTGGCCCTGCACGGCGATCAGTTCCTGGACGATTTTGCTCTCGTTTGCGGTGAGCTGTTCGGCGATCGGGGTGAAGAGCTGCTTTAGCTCGGCATCCTTGGACTGCGCGGCGAGGGCCTGGGCCCAGTAGAGCGCGAGGTAGAAATGGCTGCCGCGGTTGTCGATCGTGCCGAGCTTGCGGCCCGGGGAGCGGTCGAACTCCAGGAACTTGCCGGTGGCTTCGTCGAGGGTGTCGGCAAGGACCTTCGCCTTCGGCAGCTGGAAGGTCTGGCTCAGGTGCTCGAAGGAGGCCGCAAGCGCGAAGAACTCGCCGAGGCTGTCCCAGCGCAGGTAGTTCTCCTGCAGGAATTGCTCGACGTGCTTCGGCGCGGAGCCGCCGGCGCCCGTCTCGAACAGTCCGCCGCCGTTCATGAGCGGGACGATGGAGAGCATCTTCGCGCTGGTGCCGACCTCAAGGATGGGGAAGAGGTCGGTGAGGTAGTCGCGGAGCACGTTACCCGTGACGGAGATCGTGTCCTGACCGGCCCTGAGGCGCTCAAGCGTGAACAGCGTGGCGGCGGCGGGCGCGAGGATGCGGAGGTCGAGACCCGTGGTGTCGAGCCGGGCGAGGGCGGCCTTCACCTTGGCGATGATCTGCGCGTCGTGGGCGCGGTGGTCGTCGAGCCAGAACACGGCGGGCGTGTGGCTCAGCCGGGCGCGGTTGACCGCGAGCTTCACCCAGTCCTGCACGGCGGCATCCTTGGCCTGACAGGCACGCCAGATGTCGCCCGGCTCGACCTGATGTTCCATCAGGACCTTGCCGGTGTCGTCGGTGACGCGGACCGTGCCCTTGCCGGGGATGAGGAAGGTCTTGTTGTGCGAGCCGTATTCCTCGGCGGCCTGGGCCATGAGGCCGACGTTGGGAACGGAGCCCATGGTCTTCGGATCGAAGGCGCCATGCTTCTTGCAGAAATCAATCGTGGCCTGGTAAACGCCGGCGTAACTGCTGTCGGGAATGACACAGAGCGTGTCCTGCAGCTTGCCCGCGGTGTCGTACATCTTTCCACCGACGCGGATCATGGCGGGCATGGAGGCGTCGACGATGACGTCGCTCGGGACGTGGAGATTCGTGATGCCGTTGTCGGAGTTGACCATGGCCACGCCCGGACGGGCGGCGTAGACGGCGGCGATGTCGGCGTTGAGGGCGGCCTGCTGGTCGGCGGGAAGGGACTTGATTTTTTCGACGAGGTCACCGAAGCCGTTGTTCAGGTCGACGCCGAGGCCGGCGAGGGTGGCCGCGTGCTTCGTGAAGAGGTCCTTGAAGAAGACGCGGACCGCGAGGCCGAACAGGATGGGGTCGGAGACCTTCATCATCGTGGCCTTGAGGTGGAGGGAGAAGAGAACGCCGTCCTTCTTGGCCTTCGCCATCTGCTGGGCGTAGAAGGCGCCGAGGGCGTTTTTGCTCATGAACGTGCCGTCGAAGATCTCGCCGGCCTTCAGCGGGGTCTTCTCCTTGAGGACGATTGTCTGGGGCGCGGTGGCGCCCGGTTTTGCCAGCGCCTCGGCGGACAGGGGGGCGGGGATGAACTCGATCCGGACCGTGGTGGGGGCGGAAACCGTCAGGGACTTCTCGTTCGAATAGAAGTCATCGTGGCCCATGGTGGCGACGGACGTCTTCGACTCGGTCGCCCACTTGCCCATGGAGTGGGGATGCTTCCGGGCGTAATCCTTGACGGCCTTGGGGGCGCGGCGGTCGGAGTTGCCCTCGCGGAGGACGGGATTGACGGCGGAACCCTTGATCTTGTCGTAGCGGGCGCGGGCCTCCTGCTCGGCGTCGGTCTTGGGATCGGCGGGATAGCTGGGAAGGTTGTAGCCCTTGCCCTGGAGCTCGGTGATGGCCTCGACGAGCTGGGGCACGGAGGCGCTGACGTTGGGGAGCTTGATGATGTTGGCCTCGGGCCTGAGGGTCAGGGCGCCGAGTTCGGCGAGGTCGTCGACGATGCGCTGGGCGGGCGTGAGGGCCTCGGGAAAGTGGGCGATGATGCGGCCGGCGAGGGAAATGTCGCGGGTCTCCACGGCGATGCCCGAGTGCTTGGTGAAAGCCTGGATGATCGGCAGGAGGGAATAGGTGGCGAGCGCCGGGGCCTCGTCAGTCTTGGTGTAAATGATGGTGGGAGTCGCGGACATGATGGTAAATGGAGAAGGGGCAGGGAGCGGGGAGCAGGCAGGAAGAAAAGAGAGGGTTCAGTAAGAGGTGGGGCGAAGACCGGTCAAAGGCAATTTCCTTGGCGCGGGTGCCAATCTTTGCCCTTGTGGCCGGACTTCCAATCCCCAACCCCAGCGATTTTTCCCATGAAGATTTCCTCGGCGCGCTATGTCATCGGCTTTGCCTGGTTGGCGGCGGTTCTCACCGCCGCAACGACCCCGGCGGCGCCCGCGAAGCAGATTCCCGTCGAGAGTTTTTTCCACAGCTCCGAAATGGTGCAGCCCAGGCTGTCGCCCGACGGGAAATACGTGGCCTTTCTGACGCCCGTCGACAAGCGGCTCACGCTGATGTTGTTCGACCTGAGCACGGGCAAGCTGGACTCGCTGGCCCGGTCCTTCGACTCGGACATCTCGGGGATTTTCTGGAAAGGCAACGACCGGATTGTCTTCTCCGGCGACCCGAACGGCGGGGAATCGCGGGCCATCTTCATCGTCGACATCCACTCGAAGGTGATCACCTGCCTGTCGGAAGTGCTGAAGGAGAAGCGGGGGGATGCCTCGTTCGCGGACCTGGTTGATCCGCTGGATTTCGATCCGGCGCATATCCTCGTCTATGGCCGCAGCGCTGGCGGCGGCAGTACGTTCGGGCTGTTTTACCTGAACACGTTCACGGCGGACCGCAACCTGATCGGCGGGGCCGATCCCGAGACCGGCGGCTGGGGCGTGGATTGCGCCGGGGAAGTGAGGTACCGGATGCGGGCTTCCGGGCTCAGGAAAATCTACGAAATCTGCGCTGACGCCAAGAGCCCGTGGAAGCCGCTCGGCGAGGTGGGCGAAGGCGTGGGCTACAGCTACGACTCGATCCGCTTCCTCGGCTTCGCCTCGGACAACCGCCGGCTCTACACCGTGAAGACCGACCCGGAAGGTGCGGAGGCGCTCTATGCCTACGACACCCGGACCGGGGAGTGGGGCCAGCCGCTGTTCGAGGCCAAAGCCGGCGGGATTGCGGGCATCGAGCTCTCCTGGGATCACAGCCAACTGAACGGGGTGCAGTACGGGCCGGAAGGGCAGGATATGAAGTGGTTCAACCCGCGCCTGGAGAAGATCGCCAAGGCGCTGGCCTCGGCGGGCTCGCTGCCCCCGGGCACCATCAGGACGATCGTCAGCATGGACAAGGCCGAGAAGGTCTTCGTCGTCGCCGTGCACAGCGACGTGCACCCGACGGAGTATTACCTGCTGGACCTGCGGGGCCGCACGCAGCTGGTGCTGCTGGGCCGGACCAACTCGCTGCTCGACCCGGCCCAGCTTCAGCCGATGAAGGAGATCACCTACCAGGCGCGCGACGGGTTGACCATCCACGGGTACCTGACGCTCCCGCGCGGGGCGGCCGGCCGGAAGGTCCCGCTGGTGATCAACCCGCATGGCGGCCCCTACGGCATCCGGGATTACTGGGGTTACAATCCCGAGGTGCAGCTGCTCGCGAACCGCGGCTACGCCGTGTTGCAGCCCAACTACCGGGGATCAGGTGGCTACGGTTTGGACTTCCTGAAAGCCGGCCGGCATGAATGGGGCGCCAAGATGCAGGATGACCTCACGGACGGCGTGCAATGGGCCATTGCCCAGGGTTTTGCCGACCCCGATCGGATCTGCATTTATGGAGCCAGCTACGGTGGTTATGCGGCACTGGCGGGAGCGGTATTCACGCCCGATCTTTACTGCTGCGCGGTCAACTATGTGGGCGTCTCCGACATCGGGCTCATTGCGAACTGGCAGCACGAATATGGCCAGGGCGGGAAGGCATTCTATAAGATGATGATTGGCGACGACGAGGCGCTGATCGCCGCCCGCTCGCCCGTGAATTTCGTGGAGCGAATCCGGATTCCCACCCTCCACGCGTACGGGGAAAACGATCCGCGGGTGGACATCAAGAACTGGACCGAACTCGAGAGTGCACTCCAGAAATACCACAAGACCTACGAGTATATCCGCCAGGAAGGGGAGGGACATGGCTTTCACTACGAGGAAGCCAAGATCAACTTCTACCGGCATCTGGATGCGTTCCTCGCGAAATACCTCGCGCCGGAGCGCAAGGGCCGCGTCGAGCTCAGGGAGCCCACCGTCATCGAGATGCCGGCGAAGGGCTGACGGCGGTTACACGCAGAGGTACACGTACAGCGCGAAGGCGACGGCCGCGGTGCCGGCGGTGGCGGCCAGCGCCCAGAGGAAGTTCTTCTTCCGGGCGGCCATGGAGAACGTGGAAATGATGACCGCCATCTGTGCGGCCAGCATGCCGTAGAAAAAGCGCTGGCTCCGCTCGTGGTGGCGCTCGGCGGATGCGTTGCTCTGGCGGACCTGCAGTTCGTAGAGCTGGGCGATCACCTGGTTCTGCCGCGACTCGGCGTCGTAGCGCCGGGCGGCAAAGGTCAGCCGCGCCGAGATGAAGTCGCGGGCGACCGGATCAGCCGTGTCCGGGCCAGCCGCGGCGGCGCGGGCCGGTGGGCGGGTGAGCTCCCGTTCCAGCGTGTCGAGTGCCTGGTTGACGGGCTTGAGGGTGGTGTCGAAGGCGTGAACGCGGGCATTCGCCTCGCGCAGGGCGGTGGAGAGGTCCGCAGGTTTCACCGGCGCGAGGATGCGGACGAATTCGGCATCGGGGTGGCCGTCGTCGACCGCCGCCAAGGCGGCGACGATCGCGGGGTTTGTCACGGCGCCGGACCCGGCCGGGGGAAGGGCATCGCGCGCGAGGCAGTCGAGCGCCTGGCGTCCGCCGGCGGACTCAAGCACCGCTTGCACGGGCGTGCCGGCCAGGCGGGTGGCAAGGGCCCGGTCATCCAGCGGCCGCACGCCGGTGGTGCCGTGGAGGAGATCGAGGGTGTTGCGCTGCAGCGCAGCCCGGAGGCGCTTGGCCTGGAAATAATTCCACTGGTCACCGGCCTTGGATTGCTGCTGGGCGGCGAGGGCGCGGTCATACTGTGCGCGGGTCATCTCGCCGGAGGACAGGCCGGCGAGGAGCGTGGCGATCACGGTCATGACGACGGGCGTGGCGGCGAGGACCTTGCCCCACCGCCCGGCGGGAATGTCGGCCTTCAGTTCCTCGGAAATTTGGATCTTGGCGCTCATGCGATGGGGAAAAAGGTTACGGGGAAGACGGCAGGTTTTGGCCCCTGAAGCGATGCGGATTTGAGCTGGAACGCCGGCTACCTGCGAAGCGGCTTGCGCCGACGGCGCGTTTTTGCGGCCATCTCGGCAACGTTCATCCCATGTCCCTCTTCATCGGCATCGATTCCGGCACGCAGAGCGTCAAGGCCATCGTCCTCGATCTCGCCACCCGCCAGGTGATCGCGGAGGCGCGGGCGCCGCATGCGCTGATCGGCGGACTGCCGGTGGGGCACATGGAACAGCACCCGCGCGACTGGACCACGGCCCTCGACACGGTGCTGCGGGAGGTGGCGGCCAAGGTGGACGGCAGCCGGGTCCGCGGTCTCGGCGTGTCGGGCCAGCAGCACGGCTTCGTGCCGCTGGACGGCCAGGGCGAGGTGATCCGACCGGCGAAGCTGTGGTGCGACACCAGCACCATTGCCGAATGTGCGATCATCACCCGCAAGCTCGGCGGCCCGAAGGCGGCGATCCGGAAAACCGGGAACCTGGTCCTGCCGGGATTCACCGCGCCGAAGATCCTCTGGCTCAAGCGCCATGAGCCGGAGAACTATCGGAGGCTGCGCCACGTGCTGCTGCCGCACGACTACCTGAACTTCTGGCTCACCGGGAATTATTTCATGGAGTGGGGTGACGCATCGGGCACGGCGTTGCTGGATGTGCGCCGCCGCGTGTGGTCCAAGGACGCGATCAAGGCCATTGACCCGAAGCTGGCCGGCTGGCTGCCGCCGTTGTCCGGATCGCACGAGGCGGCGGGTACGCTGAAGCCGGAATTGGCGAAGCGGTACGGTTTCACGGCGGAGGTCGTGGTCAGTGCGGGCGGAGGCGACAACATGATGGGCGCGATCGGCACGGGCAATGTCACGCCCGGCGTGGTGACGGCGAGCTTTGGCACCAGCGGCACGATCTACGCCCATGCCGGCAGGCCGGTGGTGGATCCTGCGGGCGAAATCGCCGCCTTTTGTTCGTCGACAGGCGGCTGGCTGCCGCTGCTCTGCACCATGAATGTGACCACCGTCACCGAGCAGGTGAGGGCGCTGCTGGGGCAGGATTTCGCCGCGCTGGATGAGACGGTGCAGGCGACCCCCGCGGGCGCGGGCGGCTTGGTGCTGCTACCCTACCTGGCGGGTGAACGGACGCCGAACGTCCCCGAGGGCTCGGGCGTGCTGCTGGGTCTGAACCAGCGGACGTTCAATCCGGGCCAGCTGGCCCGCGCCGCGATGGAAGGCGTGACGCTGGGGATGAACTACGGCCTGCGCCGGCTGGCGCAGCTGGGGCTGAAGGCGAAGGAGATCCGCGTGACCGGGGGCGGGGCGAAATCACCCGTCTGGCGGCAGCTGATGGCCGACATTTTCGGCGTGCCGGTGGTCGCGATGGTCGAGGACGAAGGCGCGGCGCTTGGCGGCGCCCTGCAGGCCGCCTGGTGCGTGGCGATCCGCGAGGGGAACCCCAAGGCCAGACTGACGGATTTCACGACGGGCACGGTCGCGCTCAACGAGGCGACCCGCTGCGTGCCCAACCCGGCGAACGTGGCCCGCTACCGGAAACTGCAGGCCGTGCAGGACCAGCTTAGCCTGGCGTTGAGGGATGTTTTCACCGCGCAGCGCAAGCTGGCGCAGTGACCCGGAATATTGACCACGAAGAGCACAAGGTCACTAGGTCCGGCCTTTTCTGAATCAGATCTTCGTGCCCTTCTTGGCTAATCCAGGTTGGACCTGCCGGCGGGCTGAGCCCGGGCTTTTGCCGAAACGCGTGCGGTAGGCGCGGCAGAAGGTGTTGCTGCTGGTGAAGCCGCTCGCCAGGGCGACGTCCTGGACGCTGAGCCGGGTCGTGGTGAGCATGGCACGGGCGTGCTCGAGGCGAAGCCGCCGGAGCATGACGCCCGGAGACTCGTCGTAGCGGGTGCTGAATTCGCGGATGAAGTGCTCCCGGCTGACCCCACACTTTTGGGCGACGCCCTTCAGGTTGACCGGGGAGCGGAAGTGATTCCGGACATAGTGGTGCCCGAATTCGATCGGGTCGCTGGTGCGCGTGTCCTGCACCTGCTCGCGGTAGAGGGCGAGCAGCAGCCGGTAGACCAGCTCGGATTCATGCAGCCGGTCCCGGAACTGGCGCTTGCGGAAGCGCTCGATGGCCTCGTCGAACAGGAGGGTGGCCTCGGATTCGTCCGGCATGCGAACGACGGAACCGAAGTCGGTGCGGAGCCGCGCAAACAAGCCCTCCGCCCCCGGACCGGAGAAGGCGAGAAAGCGGAGGCGGTACGGGAGGGTCGCGTCGGCGGGATAGCCGTAGCCGGTGGGCTCCGCATGCGAGAAAAGCATGGCCTGGCCGGCGGTCACCGGCTGCATTCCGTGCGCATCGCGAAAATAGGCGGCGCCGGCGAGCGTGCGCTGGATCACGAGCGCGTGGCGGCCCTCGCGATGCGTGTTGTCGAAGCGGTAGCCGGGGCTGTCCTGGATTTCCTCGGCGCCGACGTGGACCACGGTGAAGGGATCGGGGACGGGCATCCGCCGTTCATCACATTATGCACATCCCGAATCAATCTTTTGCTATGTACGGCCGGCGGACGATGCTGATTTGCCTTGAGCCACGGTTATCTTTCCCAACCCCATCACATTATTCCCATGAGCGAAAAGAAAGTCCAACAGATCGGCCACGCCGACCACACCAAGGATGCCGCGGCGCGCGGCCTGCCGGGCCGGATCCAGCGCCCGATCAAGATCACCATGCTCGGCGCCGGCAGCGCGTTCACGCCGCGGCTGATGAATGACATCCTGCGCATCCCGGGCGACCAGGGCGGCACGATCGCCCTTGTGGACATCGATCGGGAGCGGCTCGACACGATGGTGAAGCTCATCACGCGCCTCGCCGGGCAGCTGGGCAAGGCGAACTGGCGGGTCACCGGCTCAGCGGACCGCCGCAAGGTCATGGCCGGTTCCGACTATATCGTGAACTGCATCGAGGTGAGCGGCACGGCCTGCGTCCGCTTCGACAACGACATCCCGGCCAAGTATGGCATCGACCAGTGCATCGGCGACACGATCGGGCCGGGCGGCCTGTTCAAGTCGATGCGGACGATCCCGGTCTTCCTGCAGGTGCTGAAGGATGCCGAGGAGCTCTGCCCGAAGGCGATCGTGCTGAACTACACGAACCCCATGGCCATGATGTGCCTCGCGGCGGGCCGGTCGTCCTCCATGCAGATCGTCGGCCTGTGCCACTCGGTGCAGGGCACGAGCCAGCTGCTGGCCGAGCGCGCCGGGATTCCGGTCGGGGAGATGGAGTGGGCCTGCGCGGGCATCAACCACATGGCGTGGTTCACCAAGCTGCAGCACCAGGGCCGCGATCTCTATCCCCTGCTCAAGCGCAAGGCGGCCGCGGACCTTGCCCGCGCCCTCAAGGAGGGGCGTCCGAAGAACCCGAAGAAGCTGAACCATCATGCCTGGGAGTCGGCCGAGTGGCACAAGGACATCGTCCGGAAGGACATGATGCTCCAGTTCGGCGCGTTCATCACGGAATCGAGCGGCCATCTCTCCGAGTACCTGCCGTACTACCGGAAGCGGAAGGACCTGGTGCAGCGCTACAGCCGCGAGGGCTACGACGGCGGCACGAGCTTTTATGCGAACAACTGGCCGACCTGGCGCAAGAACGCGGACAAGCAGCGCGCCCGGATGCTGGCGGGCAAGGAGCCGATGGACTGGGAGCGCAGCTGGGAATACGCCAGCTGGATCATCGAGGCGCGCGAGAAGGATACCCCCTTCCGGATTCACGGTAACGTGATGAATAACCACCAGGGCGCGGGCCAGCTGATCACCAATCTCCCGGCCGACGGCTGTGTGGAGGTCGCGTGCATGGTTGACCGCAACGGCATCAACCCGACGCGCTTTGGCGCACTGCCGCGCCAGATGGCGGCGCTCTGCGACTCGAACATGCGGATGTTCGACCTTGGCGCGCAGGCCTGCATTGAGCGCAGCAAGGAACTCGCGATCTACGCCCTCATGCTCGATCCGCTGACCTCGGCCGTCTGCAGCCCGGAGGAGATCAGAAAAATGACGCTGGAAATGTTCGCCGCCGAGAAGGCGTACCTGCCGGGCTACAAGTGAGGTGGGCGGGCCCGTCCGGGGCCCGCATCATTTTCGCCCGGGCGGCTGGCTTCACGCGGCAACGGCGCCGCGTCTCCCGCGATGGATCTCACGCCGTGAGGCGCCGGCCGACGATGATCAGGTCGCGCTCGACCCCGTCGAGGTTGGCGATGCGCGGGAGATGCGCCCACCGCTCGAAGCCGAACCGGGAGAAGAACCGCAGGCTGGGCTCGTTGTGGGCGAAGATGTAGCCGAGCAGGGTATGCACGCCGAGTTGCGGCGCCTGCGCGATGGCGCGGTCGAGGAGGAGGCGGCCAAGTCCGGTGCGCCGCTTCCCGGCCTCGACATAGATCGCGATCATCGCGGTGCCGTCATAGGCGGCACGGGCGTAGAACGTGTCGAAGCTCAGCCAGCCGATCACTTGGCCCGCCTCTTCCGCCACCCAGAACGGGCGCCGGTCCGGAGCGTGGGCCTGCAGCCAGGGCAGGCGGCTGGCAACGCTGACCGGCTCGAGATCCGCCGTGACCATGCGTCCGGGGATGATCGAATTGTAGATGGCGACGATGGCCGGCAGGTCGGCCTCGCGGGCGTCTCGGATCGTCATGGTCCGCCTATTTCCGGATGAAGCGCAGGAGCCACAGGAACAGCAGCGAGCCCAGAATGGCAAAGATGAGCTGGCCGAGGAAATTATGCGCGGAAATCCCGAGCAGGCCGAAGCCAAAGCCGCCCAGAAAGGCGCCGACGATGCCAACGATCATGTTGCCGGGGAGCCCGAAGCCCCGGCCCTTGGCGATGAGGCCGCTGATCCAGCCGGCGAGCGCCCCGAGCACGAGAAAGGTGAGGAAACTCTGCAGCGTCATGCCCGCAGCATGCGCGCGCCGGGAAATGGCGCGAGCGAAATTCGGGCGCCGGGTCAGGGGGTGGCGTCGGGTCGCGCAAACTCCATCTTGCGCACGAGGTCAACCAGCCGGCCGCGCAGGATTTCGTCCTCCTCCGCGATGGTCTTCCTGTACGTGCTGCGCTCGGTCTCGCGTTCCGCCAGTTCGGTGCTGATGACGTAAATCGAGCCGTTGCGCACGAAGATCAGGTTGCCCCGCTTGGCGACGACCGGCGCGGGCTCGGAGCCCAGGAGGCTGCGCTTGCCCGCGAACATCGATCCGCCCGGGAGCAGGGTGTAGGCGATCAGGGCGCCATTGAAGAGGGTGGGCGAAAAGACGACGCTCTCGACCCGGCAGCCCGGGAAGGCGCGCTCGAAGTCGGGCATCACGAAATTGCGGAGGAAGTACGTGAGGTAATCCTGGGGCCCGCGGGTCGACAGCTCCCACCGCTGGCTCGCGTCCTGCGCGAAGGCCCCGATGCTGATGTAGACATTGAAGTTGTCCTGAAAGGTGACGACCTTGTCGTTGTCGCTGATCGCTCCGCCCAGCTCCGGCAGGACCGGAATCGGGATGCGGTAGCTTCCGCGCGGGGAGACGTAATACCGGCCATCAACCCGCCCGGCGAGGGACGGGGAGGTGTCGTCCGGCTGGGCCAGCAGCGGGCCGGTGATGAGCGCCAGGAGGAGGAGCGTGGTGCGCAGCATGGACGTAATACGTAGGAAGAGTCCGGCGGCTTTCAAGTCGCGGCATCTATCATACCTTGAGCTGCCGCCAAAGTTCCACCGGGATGGCCTCGGCCCGGGCCTGGCCGGAAAGGCCCGCGGCGGCGAGGTGCGCCAGCCAGGCCTGACCCCGGTCCGGCAGGAGCCCGCGGAGCAGGCCGCCGACCTGCTTCCGCCGCTGCTGGAAGCAGGCGCGGATCACGGCTTTCACCGCGGGCGGGAAAACATGGGGCGCCGGGGTGCGGACGAGGTGGAGCAGGTAAGACTCAATGTCGGGTTTGGGGTAGAAGCAGCTGGCATCCACCTTGTGTCCGGGGGCGACGCCATAGGCGGCCTGGAGAAATACCGAGATTGCGCCAAACTGTTTTCCCCCGGGCTTGGCGGCATAGCGCTGCGCCGCTTCCTGCTGGAGCATCAGCACCATGCGTTCCGGCAGCGGGCCGGAGAGGACGGCATCCATCCACGGCGTGGAGATGGCATAGGGGAGGTTGGCGACCACCTTGAACCCCAGCCGGGCGCGCGCCTCATCGAGGCCGGCCAGCGGGTGTTCGACCGCGTCGCCCTCGAGGAGATGCAGGCGGCCGGCGGAGGCCGGCAGCAGGGATTCCTCGAGGTGCAGGTGGAGGTTCCGGTCCTTCTCCACGGCCCAGACCTCGGCGCCGGCGGCGAGCAGGGCGCTCGTCAGGGTGCCGAGGCCCGGGCCGATCTCGACCACGGCATCCCCGGCCTGCACACCGGCCAGTTCGAGGGATTTGCGGACGATGTTTCCGTCCACCAGGAAATTCTGGCCGAGAAACCGTTTCGGCTCGTGGCCGAGCTTCGCGAGCAACGCGCGGGTGGCGCTGGGGGAGAGAGGCGTCACGCGGAGCGGAATTCGGCCACCAGGGCGGCAGGATCGCCCGCCCGCATGAGCGCCTCGCCGACCAGCACGGCCCGGGCGCCGGCGGCGCGGGCCCGGCCCGCATCCGCGCCGGTGGAGATGCCGCTCTCACTCACGGCCGTGAGCCCGGGGGGAAACTGCGGGATGAGCCGCTCGCTGAGGGCGAGGTCGGTCCTGAAAACCGCCAGGTCCCGGTTGTTGACGCCGATGATGCGGGCGCCATGGCGCACGGCCCGGGCGATCTCGGCCTCGGTATGAATCTCGTAGAGGGCATCGAGGCCGGCCGCGGTCGAGGCGGCCGCGAGCACGGCGATCTCCTCGTCGGTGAGCGCGCGGACGATGATGAGGATCGCACTGGCGCCGGCCTCGCGGGCCTGGAGGACCTGGATGGGATGCACCATGAAATCCTTGCGCAGGCAGGGAATGGCCGGTGCGACCGTGCGGAAATGGGCCGTGACGCCGCGCAGGTCGTCGAGCGTGCCGCCAAAGAATTTCTCGTCGGTCAGGATCGACAGGGCATCCGCCCCGGCGGCCTGGTAGCGGCGAGCCTGGTCGAGCGCGGAGGCTCCGGCCTTGATGTCACCGGCCGAGGGCGACCGGCGCTTGATCTCGGCGATGACCGCCAGCCGTCCGTCCTTTCGTCGCAGCGCGGCGGCGAACGACGGCGGCCGGGGCAGGCTGGCGTCCAGCCGCGCCAGCTCCGACTCGGCCACGGGCCGGAGCAGGGGGGCAATCTCGCGCCGTTTCCAGGCCATGATCTCGGTGAGCTTGTCGGACATTGGATTTCACCACGAAGGACGCGAAGCGCACGAAGGTAAACCCGTTTTTCTTCGTGCGCTTCGCGGCCTTCGTGGTTTCTTCATCATCCCATGAGCGCAATCGAGGATCTTTGCCGGACCATGGCCCGGCTCCGGGAGCCGGGCGGCTGCCCATGGGACCAGGAGCAGACGCATGCCACGCTGGTGCGCTGCCTGATTGACGAGGTCAGCGAGCTGATCGACACCATTGACCGGCAGGACATGCCGCACATGCGCGAGGAACTCGGGGACGTGCTCATCCAGATCGTGTTCCACGCCCGGCTGGCCGAGGAGGCGGGGCATTTCACCTTCGACGACGTGGCGCGGGAGATCAACGAGAAGCTCGTGCGCCGCCACCCGCATGTGTTCGGGGCCGACAAACTGCAGACGTCCGATCAGGTGCTGACCCAGTGGGAAATCATCAAGGCGACGGAGAAGAAGAACGGACCGCCGCGGAGCGGCGTGTTCAAGGAACAGCCCCCGCGCCTGCCCGCGCTCATGCTCGCCGAGGCCGTATGGAAGCAGATCGAGAAGCAGCAGCTGCCGGCGGATGACGCCGTGGACACGGCGCAGGTCCGCGCGCTCGGGCAGCACCTGACGGGCGAGTCGCTGGGCCGGATGCTGTTTGAACTCGCGGCGGCGAGCCGCGCGAAGGGACTCGATCCGGAGGGCGCGCTGCGGCAGCACGCGGCGAAGGTCATGCGCGATGTCGAACAACGCGTCCAATCCCGCGCGGTTTAAGCTCCCGCCGGAGGTGCTCGCCGCGTGGTGGCTGCCCTTTGCGGATCACCTGGCGCATGAGCGGAGGTATTCCGCCTATACGCTGCGGAACTACCTCCAGGCGTTTGAGGATTTTTATGCCTGGCTGGCCGGGGCGGGCCTGGCGGCGAAAGGCTTCGATGCGCTGGGCACGCGCGAGGTCCGCGATTTCGTGATCGAGGCGCAGCGCCGGTTTGGCCGGAGGACGCTGCATAACCATGTCTCGGGGTTGCGGGCGTTCTTCAAGTTCTGGCTGAGGCGGGGCAAGGTGGGCCGGAATCCTTTCCTCGGCGTGCCACTGCCGAAGCTGGAGCGGAGGCTGCCCAAGTTTCTCACCGAGGAGCAGATGACGCTGCTCCTCAACGGACCGCAGCGCCTGCTTGCCAACGGCAGCCTCGAGGCGTTCACGGCCTGCCGCGACCGGCTGGTGATGGAGCTGCTTTACGGCGGCGGGCTCCGGGTGAGCGAGCTGGTTGGGCTGAATTACGGGGCGGTCGATTTTGACTCGGGCGTGGCGCGGGTGCTGGGCAAGGGGCGGAAGGAACGGCTGTGTCCGCTGGGCAGCGTGGCGACGGCGCTGCTGGCGAAGTTCAGGGCGGAGTTCGCGCGCACCACGCTGCCGCATTCGCCCGTGGTCATCGACCGGCACCACCGGCGGCTGCCGGTGCGGCAGGTGCAGCTGCTCCTGAAGCGGTATCTCGCGCTGGCGGAGCTCCCGATGGACCTGACACCGCACAAGCTGCGGCATTCCTACGCCACCCACCTCCTGAACGCGGGAGCTGATTTGCGGCTGGTGCAGGAACTCCTCGGCCACGCGCAGCTGGCGACGACGCAGGTTTACACGCATGTCAGCGTGGCCCGGCTGAAGGAAATCCACGCGCGGGCACATCCGCGGGGGTGAAGAGGAGCGCAGGCATCGTGCCTGCACCTGAGCCGCAAGCAGGCAGGGTGTCTGCGCTCCTTATAAATCCTTGATCGCGCCCGTGAACACCTCACACGCCCGGTCAATGGCGGCGCCCTCGTGGGCGGTGCTGAGGAAGCCGGCCTCGTAGGCGCTGGGCGCCAGATAAACGCCGCGCTCCAGGCAGGCGTGGAAGAACCGGGAAAAGAGCCTGGCGTCACCCTTCAGCGCCGTGGCGTAGTCGCGGACCGGCGTGGCCGTGAAGAAGATACTGAACATGGAGCCGCACTGCGGGACCTGCACGGGCAGCCCCTTGGCCTTCGCCGCGGCCAGGACGGCGTCGCGGAGCTGCCGGCCGAGCGAGTCGAGCCGGGCGTAGGGATTCAGTTCCTCCAGCAGCTTGAGCGAGGCGATGCCGGCGGCCATGGCGAGCGGGTTGCCGCTGAGGGTGCCGGCCTGGTAGACCGGCCCGAGCGGGGCGAGGTGATCCATGACATCGGCGCGTCCGCCGAACGCGCCGACAGGCAGGCCGCCGCCGATGATTTTGCCGAGGCAGGTGAGATCGGGGACGATTTTCTCCCGTTCCTGGACGCCGCCCCTGGCGATGCGGAAGCCGGTCATGACCTCGTCGAAGATCAGCAGCGCGCCGTGCCTCGTGCAGGCCGCACGGACATGGGCGAGATAACCCGGGTCGGGCATGATGAAGCCGACATTGCCGCAGTACGCCTCGAGGATGACGCAGGCGATCTGGCCGGGGTTGGCGGCGAAGCCGGCGTCGAGCGCGGCGGTATCGTTATACGGCAGCACCACGGTTTCGCGGGCAAACGACGCGGGGACGCCAGCGCTGTCGGGATTGCCGTGCGTGAGCGCGCCGGAGCCGGCCTTGATGAGAAGCGAGTCGGAGTGGCCGTGGTAGCAGCCGGAGAACTTGATGATCTTGTCGCGCTTGGTGAACCCGCGGGCCAGCCGGATGGCCGACATCGTGGCCTCGGTGCCGCTGTTGCACATCCGGACTTTCTGGATCGACGGGAAAAATCTCACGATCAGCTCGGCCATCTCGACTTCGTAGGGATTCGGCGTGCCGAACGACGTGCCGTTCTCCAGGGCGGCAGCGATGGCGGCCTTGATGCGCGGGTGATTGTGGCCGTGGATCGCCGGGCCCCACGTGCAGACGAAGTCGATCAGCTCGCGGTCGTCGGCGGTGACGAGCGTGGCGCCGCGGGCCGCCTTCACGAAGAAGGGCGCGCCGCCGACGGAGCGGAAGGCGCGGACGGGGGAATTCACACCGCCCGGGATGAGCTGCTTGGCACGGGTGAAGAGGGAATCGGAACTCGGGGATTGGGCGGACATTTCGGTTGCCACTGATACACACTAATAGGAGGGAATGGAGGCAATTCAGAGAACGCGGCGAGACCACGGAAGACGTGGGGCCGCACCGAAGTTGATCAAATAACCAACGCGCTTTTTCGCGGCTTTTGGTTCGTTGGGAAGTTGGCCCTCATGTTCCGGGGCCCGTGCGCGACCGGACTTCTGTTCGACCACGATGGCGGAATAAACGAGCCCATCGGCTTCATAGTGTTTCTTGAGCGGTTGCTCCTTGAAGAAGACCTGGAGGCGGGGCTTTGGCGCGAAGGGAATTTGCCGGGCTCCAAGTTCAATTTCCCTCGCCTCCTGGTAGACTTCCTCGAGGAATCCAGATCCGGGCTGATTACAAACCCCAAATGCCGCACCCCTGAGTGAGTGACCCATAGCATTTAGCAGTTCCTGCTCATTCCTCTCCATGGGTGCGCAGCAGTGGTTTCAAAGCTCAGCTCACGTATTTCTGCACAATTGGGATCCGGCGGCCGACGCCGAAGGCCAGCGGGGTGATCTTCAGTCCGGGGGCGGCTTGCTTCCGTTTGTATTCGTTGAGGTCGACCTTGCGCACGACGTCGTTGACGACGGCTTCGGCGAAGCCCTGGGCGATCAGGTCGCGGCGGGAGAGGCCTTCCTCGACGTAACCGTGGAGGAGGGCGTCGAGCACATCGTACGGCGGGAGGCTGTCCTGGTCGGTCTGCCCGGGGCGGAGCTCGGCACTGGGGGCCTTGTCGATCGTGTTCTGCGGGATGATCTCGCGGTCGCGGTTGATCCAGCGGGACAGGGCGTAGACCTGCGTCTTGAAGACATCGGAGATCACGGCGAGCCCGCCGCACATGTCGCCGTAAAGCGTGCAATAGCCGACGGCGACCTCGCTCTTGTTGCCGGTGGTGAGGAGCAGGGAACCGAACTTGTTGGAGAGCGCCATCATCAGGACACCGCGGATGCGCGCCTGGATGTTCTCCTCCGCGACGTCGCGCGGCCGGCCGGCGAAAAGCGGCTGAAGCGAAGTCTCCGTGGCCGCGACGGCATCGGCAATGGCGATGGTTTCGAAACGAATGCCGAGGTTGGCGGCGAGGATGCGGGCGTCGTCCCGCGAGTGTCCCGACGAAATGGAGGACGGAAGCGAAACGCCGATGATGTTGTCCTTGCCCAAAGCCTCGGCGGCGATGACGGCGACCAGCGCGGAATCGATGCCGCCCGAAAGGGCGACCAGGGCGCGCTGAAAGCCGCTCTTGTGCGCATAATCGCGCAGGCCGAGCACGAGCGCGCCGTACATGTCCGGCATCTCGGCCTGGGCAAAGCTGGGGTCGAGGGCGCCGGCCCGGGGTGCCGCGGAGGTGTCCACGATGCGGAGTTCCTCGGTAAACGCGGCCAGACCGGCGATGATTTTTCCGGTGCCGTCACAGACGAGGCTGCGGCCGTCGAAGATCAGCTCGTCGTTGCCGCCGATGGCGTTGACGTAGGCGACCGGACAGCCGAGCGAGCGGGCGGAGTCGGCGACGAGCTTCTCGCGGAGGTTCTCCTTGTCGTGGTGCCACGGGCTCGCCGAAAGGTTGAGCATGAGGTCGCACTTCTGTCCGGCCAGCTGCTCCAGCGGCATCCGGCCGCTGTAGAGCCGGCGGGTGCTGAGCATCGGGTGCGTCCAGATGTCCTCGCAGATGGTGATCCCGATGCGCCGGCCCTGATGTGCAACGACCGTCGGCGAGGTGGCGGGCTCGAAATAGCGGTCCTCGTCAAAGACGTCGTAGGTCGGCAGCAGGCACTTCCGGGCCATGGCCGTGATCCGGCCGGCGTGGCAAAACGCGGCGGAATTGTGAAACGGGCGGCCCTGGCCGCCGGTGTTGAGCTCGACGGTGCCGATGAGCGCAGGGACCTCGCCGATGGCGGCGGCGATCTGCGCGAGCGATTCGGCGACATCCGGCACGAAGCGGCGCTTGAACAGCAGGTCGCGCGGGGGATAGCCGCAGACGGCCAGTTCGGGGAAGACCACGAGCTCGGCGCCTTGGGCCACGAGGGCGGCGTAGGCGTCGAGGATGCGACGGCGGTTGCCGGCGAGGTCGCCAACGATCGGATTGAGCTGGGCTAGGCCGAGGCGCATGTGGAAATGGGAGCGCGCAACGTGGACGCGTTTTCCGGCGCTGACAACTCGCAAGGCTGGGCTTGCGCCCGGGGCGGGAGGGAGGCTTTGTTCCGCCGCCCCATGCCCGCACCCGCCCGCCTGATCCTGGCCTCCGCCTCGCCCCGCCGCCGCGAACTGCTCGCGGGCCTGGGCGTGGCGTTTGACGTGGTGGTGGCGGCGGTGACCGAGCACGAGGACCCGGCCGCCGAGCCCCGGACGATGGTGGCGCATAACGCGGCGCTGAAGGCGGACTGGGTCGCGGCGCAGCATCCCGACGCCCTGGTCCTGGGTGCGGATACGACCGTTTACATTGACCGGACCGTGCTGAACAAACCCCGGGATCTGGCCGAGGCCCGGACTATGCTCCGGCAGCTGGCAGGCCGGACCCACACGGTTTTCACCGGGGTGGCCCTCCGCCGCCAGCGGGACGGGGTGAAGGTGGATCAAGGCGTGGCCAGCCAGGTGACCTTCCGGGCGTTCGACGACGGGGTGATCGAGGCCTATTTCCGGATCGTCAACCCGCTCGACAAGGCGGGCGCCTATGGGATTCAGGAGGGCCGGGAGCTGATTATTGCCGGCTGGGAAGGCTCATTTACCAATATTATGGGCCTGCCGATGGAAGCCACGAAACAAATTTTGACGCCATGGGGTCTGGTGGGCTGACTTTCCGGGTCCAGCCGGGTCATTCATGAGCCAAACCATCGTTGCACCACCCTTGTCGCTTACCGTGCGCCGCTTCGTCGCGCGGATGTGGAGCGATCCGGATTCCCGGTCCATCCTGATCGGTTTGCTCGGGGTGGTGGTGGTGCACCTGCTGCTTTACCTGGTCGGCCCGTTCCTGCTGCGCGCGGACCCGAGTCTGGCGGTCAAGCGCCCGCACGCCACCCTGCGCCAGTTCAGCATCGATCTGGCGCCCGACGCGTTCGTGCCGAAGCCGCCGCCGAAGCAGCCGATGAAGTTCGTCGAAACCAATCCCAACGCCCCCGACAACCCGCCCGACAAGACCAATAATTTCGCCGCCCAGAACCAGCAGGTGGCGCAGGAGAAACCCACTCCGCAGGGCAAGAGCGACCGCCCGGCGATAGAGGGGCAGAAGGACATCCACTCCACGCAGATCGTCACCGGCCAGCTAAGCAAGCCGGTGGACCAGACCCCGGTGCCCCCGCTGCCGCAGACGACCCCGAAGGAAGCCAAGGTGATGACGACGCGGCCGGAGCAGAACCCGCTGACCGGCTTTGAGAAGAAAATCGGCGACGATCCGACGGCCTATGGCAGCAACGTCTCGCGTCAAATCGACGGCGCCAAAAACATCCCCGAGAAAGTCGACGGCACCAAGAATGCACCGCTCATCGAGGGGGCCGTCGCCATGCAGCCGGCGATCGACCGGAACCGCCCCCGTCCGCGCCCCCAGATCGTGAAGCAGCTGCAGGTGCGGCCGGCGATTTTTGAGGACAACAAGTTCGGCACCTCCAACATGGGCATCATCGGCGTGAGCGCCCAGTTCAGCAAGTATGGCGTGTATCTGCAGAAGCTGGTGGAGATCGTCCAGGCCCAGTGGGACAAGATCCTGTCGGAAAGCCGGGTCTATCCCCCGTCGGGCAGCATGGTGATCGTGACGTTCGTCATGAATTCGGACGGACAGATTGCGCGGATCGTCAATGTGGACAACCGGGCGACCGAACAAGGCGCCCAGGCCTGCACCAGTGCCATCACCGTGCCCTCACCGTACGGCCCCTGGAGCGATGACATGAAGGCCATGCTGGGAAAAGAGCAGGAACTGACCTTCTCGTTTTACTACCAGTGAGCCAGCGGCCCGACAGCTTCTGGACGGCACTCCCGCTGGGCCGGGGCGTAAGGTTGATCGTACACGACGCCAACGGGCTGGCTGCGTTCGACAAGCCAGCCGGCATCCTCTCGCACCCGAACGCCGGCGGCGACGAGCCCCGGTCGCTGCTGACCGTGCGCTACAAGCTGGAAGGGGAGTACTTTGAATGGGTCGCGGAGAAAGGCGGAGCGCCGCAGCGGCTCTGGCTGCTCAACCGGCTCGATTCGGCCACCTCGGGGGTGATCCTTGCGGCCGCCGACGAGACGCTGGCGCAGGAAATCCGGGCGCAATTCAAGCGGAAGCAGGTGCGGAAAATCTACCAGACGCTGGTGTTCGGCGCGCCGCGGGAAGCCACGGAGGTTTGGCGGGACACGATTGCGGCGATCAAGAAATCCGCCCGGATCCGCGCCCAGGCGGGCGTCGGCCGCGTGCCGGCGGAATGCCGCATGAGTGTTGTCCGGGTCGGCAAGAAGGAGCCCCGCGTCAGCCTGCTGCGCCTGGAGCCGATGACGGGCCGGAGCCACCAGCTGCGCGTGCAGTGCGCCAAGCGCGGCATGCCCATCGTGGGCGACCAGACCTACGGCGATTTCACGCGCAACCGCACCTTTGCCAAGCTGGCCGGAAGCAAGCGGCTGTTCCTGCATTCGCTGGCGACGAATTTCTCCTACGAGTTTCGCGGGGCGCGGCACACCTTTGCGGCCGAGGCGCCGCTGCCCGAGGAGTTCGGGGCCTGGCTCTGAGGCCGGACGCAGGAATTGACAACCACCCGCGACGCGGCCACGTCTACCAGCGTGAACAGCAAAGGCTTTTATTTCAGCGGCTTTGCCTTCCGGGGTTATTTTACCCGGGAAACCGCTGGCGGCTGTCGCGAAACCTGAACCCAAAATAGATTTCGCAAAACAAGCCGCCCGCCCAGGGCGGCTTTTTTATTACCCTCAAACCAAGCCCTGCCATGATCCTCCCGAAGACCAACCGTCTCACGTCCGAACAGCTCGCCGAAATCACCGCCATCGTCGGTGAATTCGGCTGCAAGATTCAGCCCATCGTCGGCGCCGTGCGGACGATCTATGCCATCGTCGGGGACGAGCGCGAGGAACTCATGATCAACCGTCTTGAGGGCCTGGCCTTCGTCGACCGCATTGACCGGATCCAGTCGCCCTTCAAGCTCATGGACAAACGGTCGGATCTGGCGACGCACCGGATCAAGGCTGGCGGTGTGACGCTGGGCCAGGAGTTGTTCGTCATCGCGGGGGCCTGCACCATTGACCCCAAAAATCCCAATTATTTCCACGAGACCGCCGCCGCGGTGAAGGAAGCCGGTGCGCACGTGCTGCGCGGCGGCGTGTGGAAGCCGCGGACCAATCCGTACACGTTCCAGGGCGACGTGAAGTCGCTCGATATCTTGATGGAGGCATCACGCCGGACCGGGTTGCCGGTGGACACCGAGGTGATGGAGGATGCGCATATCAAGCTGGCGCTCGATGCGGGCGTACATTCCCTGCAGATCGGCGCCCGCAACGCACTCAACTATTCCCTGCTGCGCGCCGTCGGCCGCGCCATCGCGGAGCGCGACACGGTGGTGCTGCTCAAGCGCAGCATCCACATGGGCCCGCTGAACGAGTTCATTTCCGCCGCCGAATATATCGCGGCGTTTGGCAATCCGAATGTGATCCTCTGCCCGCGCGGGACGACGCCGACGCTCGATGGCTACCGCAATCATCCCGATGAGAGCATCACGCCGCTGCTCAAGGAGAAAACCTGGGCCCCGGTGGTGGTCGATCCCTCGCATTCCGTCGGGAAGGCCGTCTATGTCCCAGCGTGCGCCCTGGCCGCGGTAGCATACGGTGCGGACGGGCTCTGCATCGAATCGCATGTGAGCCCGAGTCAGGGCATCGGCGATGATCCGAAGCAGGCGGTGACGCCGGACGTACTGGCTGAAACCATCCGGCAAGCAAAGCAGCTGTGGACGCTGCGCCGCAGTGGAAAGGCCTCTTAGGGCGCGCGGGTTATCAGGCTCTCCCCACCACGAATTGGTAAAGCGTGCCTCCGGTAAAAAGGCACCCAATCAACGACGCAACCCAGGCGACGGGAAAGGGAGCCGGATGGATCTCGCGGTAGGTGAGCCACGCAATGATTGCGGTGGTCAAGGTCAGCGCCATCAAGATGAGGTGCTCCAGATTCGGAACCGGGTTTGACCCGCGGCGGGGCACTAGCGTGAGAGTCGGCCGGTGCACGCGTTCATATAATTCCCGGCAGCGCGTCGAGGGCCCGAGAAAATAGGGTCCCCACCACGTGGCGCACTCCACGGCGAACAGCACGAAATAGTAGGCCGCGCCGAAATTCAGCAGGACCGGCCCCACGCCGAGAAAGCCCAGCGGCGGGAGCGACATAAGGACCAGGTTCACCGTCGCTTCAACCTGTCGCTCATGGGCGGGACAAAACCGGGCGCCGTTGAATGGGAAGAAGTCAAACCGCGTGGTCGCCTGATGGTAGAGCAGCAGGGTCACCTGCAGGATCAGCGTGAACGCGGTCACAGCTACAGCAGGTTCAGCTGGGAGTCATCGGCCGGTGCGACCGTGATCTTCTTCCTGGGCCGCGCCTGCGGCGCGGCGACGGTGACGCCCGACTCATCGCTCTCCAGCTTGCCGAGGATGGTCTTGGCGCGGTCGATCACGCTCAGCGGCAGGCCGGCCAGCCGGGCGACCTGGATGCCATAGCTGCGGTCGGCGGCCCCGGGCACGACCCGGCGGACGAAGACGATGTCGTCCTGCCACTCCTTCACCGCGACCGAGAAGTTGCGCAGGCGCGGCAGGTGCTTCTCGAGCTGCGTCAATTCCTGGTAGTGCGTGGCGAAGAGGGTTCGCGGCCCGCGCTCCGGATCGCGGTGCAGGTGCTCGACGACGGCCCAGGCGATGGAAAGGCCGTCGTAAGTCGAGGTGCCGCGGCCGATTTCATCGAGGATGATGAGCGAGCGGTGGGTGGCGTTGTTGAGGATGTTCGCGGTCTCGTTCATCTCGACCATGAAGGTGGAGTTGCCGCGGGCGAGGTCGTCGCTGGCGCCGACGCGGGAGAAAATGCGGTCCACCAGTCCCACGCGGCAGGATTTCGCCGGCACCCAGCAGCCGACCTGGGCGAGCAGGGTGATGAGCGCGACCTGGCGGATATAGGTGGATTTGCCGGCCATGTTCGGACCGGTGAGGAGGGCGAGCTGGGTCTCGTCGCAGGCAAGCAGCGTGTCGTTGGGCACGAAGGCCTGGCTGGTGCCGCGGGCGAGGGCGGCATCGGGGGCCTTGAGCATCTGCTCCACGACCGGGTGCCGTCCCTCGATGATCTCGAGGACCTCGCCTTCGTCGAGCACGGGGCGGCAATAATCCCACTCGCGGGCGAGCACGGCCCAGCCGGCCAGCACATCCAGTTCGGCGAGGGCGTCGGAGGTCTGGGCGAGGATGACCGATTCGTCGAGAATGGCGGCGATGAGCCCGTTGAACAGCTCGAGTTCACGGGCGAGCGCGTTTTCCTCGGCGTGGAAAATCTCCTTTTCCTTCAGCTTCAGGGACTCGGTGACGTAACGCTCGCCGCCGACAGTCGTCTGGCGCCGGATATAATCGGCCGGCACCAGGTGGAGGTTGGCCTTGGTGATCTCGATGTAGTAACCGAAATTATTCGTGAACCGGACCTTCAGGCTGCGGATGCCGGTGCGCTCCTGCTCGGTGCGCTCGAGTTCGGACAGCCACGTCTTATTGTTCGAGGTCAGCGAGCGGAGCCGGTCGAGCTCGGGATCGTGTCCGGCGCGGATGTAGTTGCCGTCGGCCAGATCGTTGGGGAGTTCGTCGGCGAGCGCGCGGGAGAGGAGATCGCGCAAGGCGGGCAGTTCGGCCAGCCGCGGTTGATAGCCGGCGGACAGATGTCCGCCAAACGCAGCCAGCTCGGCGCGCAACGCGGGCAGCTGCAGGAGCGTGTCCTTCACGCCGCCGAGTTCGCGGGGATTGCGCAGCCGGTTCTGCAGCCGACCGAGGATGCGGGGGATGTCGCGCACGCCGGCCAACTGTTCGCGCAGGGCGGCGAGCCGCGACGGCTGGGCCAGCAATTCGCCGACCAGGGCCTGACGGCGGTTGATCTCGGGCAGGTCGAGGGTGGGAGAAGCCAGCCAGCGCTCAAGCAGCCGCGCGCCCGTGGAGGTCGTGGTGCGGTTGATGGCGCCCAGCAAGGAACCTTCCCGGGCACCGCGGCTGGAGGCAAAGATCTCGAGATTGCGCAGCGTGGCCGGGTCCAGCAGCAGCGTGCGGGCGCTGCGGTACTCCTGCAGGCCGCGCAAGTTCTCGGGTCGGGCGCAGAGATTTTCGGTGGCGTAGTACACGAGCGCGCCGGCCGGGCCGAGCGCCGCATGCGAGCGGAGCAGGCCGAAGCCCTGAAGATTGAGCACACCAAGCGTGTCCATCACGGTCTTGGCCCCCGTGGCGGTCTCGAAGTGATAACCCGACAACTCCGTGCACAGGCGCGAGCCGCAGAAGGCCTCGAGCGCATGGAGCGCGACCTGATCATGCGGGGCCGCGGCCCAGCGCGAGAGTTCGCCCTCGATCACGAGCAACTCCGCCGGGTCGAGCGCCGTGAGGACCGGGAGCAGGTTCGCGATGTGCGGATCGGTCGCGAGTTTGAACTCGCCGGTCGAGAGATCGAGCCAGGCGGCATGCAGCCCCTGCGCATCGAGCGCGAGGGCGCAGAGGTAATGATTGCGCGCAGCCTCGAGCTGGTTGGCCGCGAGGGTCGTGCCCGGGGACAGGATGCGCGTCAGCTGGCGCTTCACGAGCCGGCCCGGCTGGGCGGTTTCGGCCTGGTCGCAGATCGCCACCTTCTTGCCGGCGGCGAGAAGCCTGGTGACATAGGTATCGCAGGCTTGGGCGGGGATGCCCGCCATGGGGTGGTCCTGACGCTTGGTCAGGGTCAGGCCGAGGAGCTTGGAGGCGACGACGGCATCGTCGAAAAACATCTCGAAGAAGTCCCCCAGACGGAAGAGCAGCAGGGTGTCGCGCGGCAGGCCGCGTTTGACCTCGAAATACTGCTGCATCATCGGGGTGAGTTTCTCGGCCGGCATGAAGAACGCCGAGGAAACCACGAAACGGGCGAAGCACACGAAAATTTTTCCGAACCTTGCCTGCCGCAAGCTTTCCGGTGTTTCGTTTGGGGCGTGGTGACTCTCTTTCATCGGGACCTGGGCGGGGCGGGCAATCCGCCGCTGGTCATCCTGCACGGGTTGCTGGGGTCCTCCCGCAACTGGCAGACGGCGGGCCGCGACCTGGCCGCGCGGTTCCATGTGCTCGCGCCCGACCTCCGCAACCATGGCGGCTCGCCGCACGCCCCGGAGATGACCTATGCGGCGATGGTGGATGACGTCCTCGGTTGGATGACGGCGCAGGGATTATCCCGGGCGGCCCTGCTGGGTCACAGCATGGGCGGGAAGGTGGCGATGCTGCTGGCGTGCCGGCACCCACAAAGGGTGGAGCGGCTGGTCGTGGTGGATATCGCGCCGAAAGACTATCACTCGGCCGAACATCGGGCGGAATTTACCGCGATGAATGCCCTGGACCTCCGCATGCTGCCGTCGCGGTCCGCGGCGGAGGAGGCCTTTGCGGCACAGGTCCCGGACTGGGCGATGCGGAAATTTCTGGCGACCAACCTGGAGCGAACGCCCGAGGGTCGGTGGCGGTGGCAGATCAACCTGCCGGTGCTGACGGCCGCATTGCCCGCGCTAGAGAGGGATGCGCTGGACCCGGCGGATCAGTTTGCCGGCGCAACGCAGTTTATCACCGGCGGAAAGTCGCGCTACGTGAAGGAGTCCGACCACGCCGTCATCCGGAGCCATTTTCCCCAAGCCCGGATCGAACCGATCGTGACGGCCGGCCATAACCCGCACATGGAGGCGCGCGAGGCGTTTGTCGCCGCGGTGCGGCCGACCTTGCCCTGATTCAGACCCATCATGGAACTGCTCCAAACCGGATTGCTCAAGACCTGGGAATCGCCCGAGACGCTTTCGTTCAACCGCCTGGCGGCCCGGGCGACCCTTATTCCGTATCCGACAGCCGCCGCCGCCCGCGCGAACCGCCGCGAAGATTCGCCCTGGTGGCGGTCACTGGACGGCGCCTGGGAATTCCGGCTCGTGAGCCGGCCGGAGGACGTGCCGGCGGAGTTTGTCCGCCCGGATTTCCGCCCCGACGCCGGCTGGTCGAAGCTGCCCGTCCCGAGCAACTGGACGATGCACGGGCACGACCGGCCGCACTACACGAACATCATCATGCCGTTTCCGGACGCTCCGCCGCATGTGCCGGCGCAGAATCCGACGGGCCTGTACCGCACGGTGCTGACGGTGCCGGCGGACTGGACCGGGCGCCGCGTGATCCTGCATGTCGGCGGCGCCGAGAGCGTGCTCTACCTCTGGCTGGATGGCCAACCGGTGGGCCTGGCCAAGGATACGCGGCTGCCCTCGGAGTTCGATCTGACGCGTTACGTGCGGGCCGGTGCGAGCCACACGCTGGCCGCGGTGGTGGTCAGGTGGTCGGACGCCAGTTTCGTCGAGGATCAGGACCAGTGGTGGATGGGCGGCATCCACCGCGAGGTGTATGTTTACTCCCAGGCGGAGCATTTCCTCGAGGACGTGTTTGCCAGGGGTGACCTGGAAGACAACCTCCGCGACGGACGGCTGCGGGTCTCGGTGAGGCTGGGCGCTCCGGATCTGGAGGCGAGGGGCTGCAAGGTCCGGATCCAACTTTATGACGCCACGGGCAAAGCCCGGTGGCGCCGGCCGGCCGAGGGTAATGTGGAGGCAAAGGATTTCTGGCGGTCGCCGCGCAAGCTGGTGGGCTTTGACCTGCCGGTCCGGCGGCCGAAGCTCTGGTCGGCGGAAACCCCCGCCCTGTACACCGTGGTGGCAACCTTGGTGGCGCCCGATGGGCGGGAGATCGAACACACCTCCTGCCGTGTGGGGTTCCGCCGCGTCGAGGTGCGCGACCGCCAGATGCTGGTGAACGGCGCGCCCGTGCGGATCGCCGGGGTCAACCGGCACGACCACGACGAACGGCACGGCAAGGCGGTCACCCGGGAGGGGATGTTGCGCGACGTGCGGCTGATGAAACAGTTCAACGTGAACGCCGTCCGCACGTCGCACTATCCCAACGATCCCCATTGGTACGACCTCTGCGACGAACACGGGCTGTATGTCTTCGACGAGGCCGATGTGGAGTCGCACGCGTTTTACCAGGAGCTGTCCCGCGACAACCGCTATGCCCCCGCCTTTCTCGACCGCGGTCTGCGCATGGTGGAGCGGGACAAGAACCATCCGTCGATCCTTGCCTGGTCGCTGGGCAACGAGAGCGGGTATGGCGCGCATCACGATGCGATGGCGGGCTGGATCCGGCACCGGGACCCGAGCCGGCTGATCCATTACGAGGGCGCGATCACCTGGGACTGGCAGGGTGGCAGCCGTGCGACCGACATCATCTGCCCGATGTACCCGGAGATCAAAAAATTGACGGCGTGGGCGGAAGACCGGAAGGCGCGGGACCAGCGGCGCCCCCTCATCATGTGCGAATTCTCCCACGCGATGGGCAACAGCAACGGCAGCCTCGGCGATTACTTCGATGCCTTCGACCGTCATCCGGGCCTGCAGGGCGGGTTCGTCTGGGAGTGGGTGGACCACGGGCTCCTGCGGCGCGACGGGCAGGGTCGCGAGTCCTGGGCCTACGGCGGGGATTTTGGCGACGAGCCCAACGACCGGAATTTCGTATGCGACGGACTGGTCTGGCCGGACCGCACGCCCCACACCGCCCTGTACGAATACAAATACCTCGCCCAGCCGGTGCGCGTTGCGCCGCGGGCAGCGCGGCGGGGGCAGTTCTGGGTGGAGAACCGCCGCTGGTTCGCCTCGCTCGCGGACTTGCGCGGAACCTGGGAGCTGCAGGTCAACGGCCGGCCGGTGGGAACCGGCCGCCTGGGAGCACTCACCGCCGCACCACGGAAGCGGCAGCCAGTCACGCTCCAGTGGCCCGACCTGAAGCTGAACCCACGGGATGAGGTGCAGGTGACGTTTCGTTTTTTCACGGCCAAAGCCACGGCTTGGAGTGAGGCCGGACATGAAGTCGCCTGGAGCCAGCTCGACGTGCCCGTGGCGGCCTTCGGACCGGTCTCACGACCGGCCAAACCGGAGCGCCGGTTGGGTGCGGCTCCGGTGGCCGTCGAGCCGACAGCGGCGGGCTGGCTCGTGCGCGCCGGCAGCACGGAATTCACCGTGCAGCGCGATGCGGGAATCCTGCTGAATCTCCGGGTGCAAGGTCGCGAACTCATCACGCGCGGGCCCCAGCTCAATGTTTGGCGGGCGCCGACGGACAACGACGGGCTGAAGCTCTTCGACGTCGTGAACTGGGGCGGGTGTCGCACTTTGGCAAACTGGCTGGAAGCGGGCTATGACCGGATCGAACTGGCCGACACCCATACCAGCTGCCGGGTGAAAGGGACGGCTGCATTCGTAGAAATTCGTCAACGCTGGCTTTGTCCCGGTGCGAAGCGATTCATCACGCACACGCACCGTTATCGGGCGGAGCCCGATGGCAGGCTCACGGTAGAGAATCACTTTGCCGTCGATCGGCGCCTCACCGAGCTGCCCCGGCTCGGGGTCACGCTGGTGCTGCCCCCGACCCTGGAAAAATTGGAATGGTTCGGTCGCGGACCGTGGGAGAACTATCGCGACCGCAACCGGGGTTCGGTGACGGCGGTCCATGCGAGCACGGTCAGCGCCCGCTATGTGTCCTACATCGTGCCCCAGGAACATGGGAACCTGACGGACGTGCGCTGGATTGCCCTGAGCGAGGGAGAGGGCCGCGGGCTCCGCTTCACGGCGGCCAAGCGGATGGAAGCGTCGGTCAGCCACTTCACCGCCCGCGACCTATACCTTGCCAAGCATGCGGACGAGCTGGTGCCCCGACCTGAGGTTTACCTGAACCTGGATCATGCCCAGCGCGGACTCGGCACCGCCAGCTGCGGGCCCGATGTGTTGGAGTCGTACCGCATCCGCGGAGGTGAGCATGCGCTCGGGCTGGTGATTGCCCCGCTGCCGTAGACGCAGACGAGCCGAATGGTCGCCCGTCAGCGGGGAAACCCATGTCCGGCAAGACGGGCGGAGACGCTACCCCCGCTGGGTCCACAGGCGGAGCGAGCTGAGCAGGAAATCCTCCAGCGCGGCGGATTCATTGAGATTCAGCCGGAGCAGGCCGACGTTGTGCTCGAGTTTCTCCACCGCGGCCGGATAGGCGCGGCGCATGCCTTCGTCGCCGGCGGCGAGCCGGGGCAGGGCAAACCCGCGCGTGGCCGCCTCGATCTCGGCAAACAGCCGGGCGCGGAGGCCGTTCGCAATGCCTGTCTCGATCGCGACCTGTTCGTCGTCCGCGAGGTCGGGCGGGAGTTTCTCCCTCTGCTGCTTCCAGACTTCCGCGGTGGCGAAATCGAGCACGGCACCGAACCGGGCGACCAGGCCGTAAAGCGTGAACACCTGGTCGGCGATGGCGGCCTTGCCGCTGACGCCCTGGGTCAGCCGGCCCAGCCAGCCGCGGTAATCGTCCAGCCACGCCGTCCAGCCGGCGGCGACCGTGGCCGGGGCCGCGGCGGGAAACCGGAAGTGCAGCACGCGGCTGCGGATGGTGGGCAGCAGGGCGTAGGGCCGGGTCGTCAGCAGCAGCAGCGTGGTATGGGCCGGCGGCTCCTCCAGCGTCTTGAGGAAGACGTTGGCCGCCGCGGTGTTCATGCGGTCGACCTCATGGAGGATGGCAACCTTGCGCGGGGCCACGGCGGGCGAGACCTGGACCTTGCCGATCAGCTCGCGCGTGGCATCGGCGGAAATCTGCCGCATCTTGCCCGCGGGCCGGAGCATGAAGCAATCGGGATGCTGGTCAGGCGGAAACGCGGCGCTGGCCGCCGGGACGTTGAGCAACCGGTCCGCGATCGCGAGGGCGACGGCGGCCAGGGTTTCCTGGTCGTCACCATGGAGCAGCAGACTGTGGGACAGACGCTGGCGGGCGATCGCCTGCTCGATGACGGCCACCACGGGGCTGCCCGCAAGCGCGGCGGGCCAGGGGGTGGCGGCGGTCATGGGGCAGATAGCGCGGGGAGTCGGTGCAGGTTCCGCCCGCGGAGGGCGGACGGATCCGCCGGCTCAGCCAATGCGCTCCTTCACGGTCGCCCAGATTTTCTTCTCCAGGGCGTCCTCGTTCAGCGTGCCATCGAGCACGGCGAACCGGTCCGGCAGGCCCCGGGCGAGCAGCAGGTAGCCCTCGCGGATTTTTTTATAGAAATCGATGTTCTCGCGCTCCATGCGGTCGGGCAGGTCGGAGGCCCGCTGGCGGATGCGGGCGAGGCTGACCTCGGTCGGCACGTCGATCACGATCGTGAGGTCGGGCATGACATTGCCGACGGCGAAGCGGTTGACCTGCGCGACGGGGTCGGCGGCGAGGTTGCGGCCGATGCCCTGGTAGACGGTGGAAGAGTCGAGATACCGGTCGGTGAGCACGACGGCGCCGCGGGTGAGCGCCGGGGCGATGACCTCGCGGACGACCTGCGCGCGGGCGGCGGTGAAGAGCAGGAGCTCGGTCTCGGCGCACATCTCGTCGCCCTTGGAATTATGCACGATGATGTTGCGGATCTGCTCGCCGATCTCGGTGCCGCCCGGCTCGCGGGTGGACACGACCTCGCGGCCGGCCTTCTGCAGGTGCGCAGCGAGGCGGGAGAGCTGGGTGGACTTGCCGCTGCCTTCGGAGCCTTCGAAGGAGATGAGCTTGCCGGAAGGTTTGGATTTCAGGGGCATGGGTGGAAGCGTGAGGGATTATTTCCAGTTCGCGAGGAAGGTTTCGAGGTCGCCGAGCGAGGGGCTGCGGGCCGTCCGCACATAATGGCCGCTGGTGCAGACCCCGAGGCCGAGCGCGGCTTCGGGCGAGCAGCCCATGAGCTGCCCCGCGGCGAAGCCGGCGTTGAAGTGGTCGCCGGCGCCGGTGGTGATCAGCGGCTGCGCGAAGTAGGGGCCGGGTACCCAGCAGGTGGCTTCGCGGGTGGCGCAGGCGGCGGATTCCTTGGGGTGGACGACGACGGTGGTGAGATCGAGGCGGGCCCGGATCTTTTCGGCCATCGCGCGCAGGCCGCTTTCCGTCTCGGTCTCGGTGCCAAAGCCCAGCGTGGTGAAGACCTGCTGCGCTTCCTTCAGGTTGAGCCCGAGGGTGACGCGGCCGAACTGCTCGAACTGGGCGATCGTCTCGAGGGCGTAGACCAGGTCGGCCTGCGAGCGCTTCTCGGGATCGGCCAGGTCAAAGAAAAATCCGCGGCCCGGGCGAACCGGCACGCGCGGAAGGACGCGGGTGACGAGATCGGCGAAGACCGCGGTCATGTTCGGGATCATGGTCCAGTTCACGAGGCCGACCAGATCTGCCGCGCCGAGGGCGGTGATGAGGGCGCCGTCGCCCATGACGGCAGTGATGCGCTCCGGTGTGATCTCGTCCAGGCTGCGCATCATGCCGAGCATCAGTTTGCCGTCGGTGAACTCGACCGCGGTGGTCGCCGCGGGGTCGCACAGGGAGACCACGGTGGCGCGGCGGGCGAACTCGGCGAAGGCCGGGTGGATGGAGCTTCGGCCGAGCGCGCCGATGTAGGTCACGGGTGCGCCGTGGGCGAGCAGCGCGCTGGCCATGATGGGGCCGTTGCCGCCCAGCTTGTCCATGCGCGGATAGAACTCGATGTTGGTGCTCTTGCCGGCCGCCCCGAGGATGCGCTGGCTGAACTCCGTGATCGTGCCGATCGGCGTGAAATTCTCCCCCTGGCCCGCGCGGAGCGCGACCGGAGTCACGATGGTGTCGACGAAGCCGTCGAAGCCCAGCAGGGCCGGCTTGGAGGCGAGGACGCCGCGGCGGTCGCGAAGTTCCTGCAGCGTGCGCGTTTTGAAATTCATGGGGCGGGGCAGCAGCGAAAAATCCCCGGCGTCCGCCCGCAAACAGATTCGCGTGGGATCGGCGGGAATTTCCGTTGAACGCGTCCGGCAAACCCTCCAACTCTTTGGCGCGATGTCCGCCTCCCTCCTTTTTCCACCCGTCCTCGCGACGACCAACCTCATTGATGTTTTCCTGCGGTGCGACGTCGTCGGCCAGATCATCACCAGCGGGCTGGCCGTCTTCAGCATCATCGCCTGGTCGATCATGATCGGGAAGCACTTTGAGCTGAAGCGGCTCCGCCAGCTGAACCAGGCGTTCGAGTCGCACCTCAACGACCAGAAGACGCTCCTCAGCCTGCCGGAGTCGTTCCGCAACAAGCGCGCGATTCCGTATGCGGACCTCTTCACGGACGCGATCGAGGCCTACTGGCGCGCCACGGCGATCGCGAAGGAGAAAGGCGACACCTCGCCGCGCGCCCGCCTGGAGCATGCCGAGAACGCCCTGCAGCGGGCGCTGTCGCGGCAGACCCTGCGGTATGAATCGAGCATGATCTTCCTCGCCACGATCGTCTCAGGCGCGCCGTTCCTCGGCATGCTGGGCACGGTCTGGGGCGTCATGGAGGCCTTCAGCGCGGTGGCGGTGCAGGAGTCGGCCAGCATCAAGACCCTGGCGCCGGGCGTCTCGGCCGCGCTCCTCACGACGATCGCCGGCCTGGTGGTCGCGATCCCCTCGGTGTTCGGCTACAATTTCCTCCTCGGCAACACCAAGCAGCTCATCACCGAGCTGGAAAACTTCGCCAGCGCGCTGGCCGACCGGCTGGAGCTCGAGAGCTGAGCCCCGGAGTCATCCGCCATGGCCCGCACCTTCCGCCGCAAGCACGCCCAGCATCCGATCTCGGAGCTGAACGTCACCAACCTCATAGACCTGGGGTTCACGCTCCTGATCATCTTCATGATCACGACCTCCGCGAAGCAGGAACAGAGCATCCCGGTCAACCTGCCGAGCGAATCGCGGAGCCCCCAGGTGAAGCCCGACAAGGACGCCCGCTATGTCGCGATCGCGATTGATGCGCACGGCAATTTCTACCTTGAGAACCGCCCGGTGCCGGTGTCGTTCAGCGAACTCAAGGTCCGGCTCCACGAATATGCCACCTCCTCCCGGGTGCCGATCATCCGGATCCAGGGCGATGCGAAGCTGCCCTACGAGAAGGTCGTCCAGCTCATGGACGAGCTGAAGAAGAACAACCTGCTGAAGTTCACGCTCGACACCCAGACGCAGAACTAACCCCGCGATGAGCCTGCGCCCCGCCAGGATTCCTCCCGCCGGCCCGTCTTCCACGTGACACCATGACCGCCCGCTCGCCCAGCGCCCTGCTCTTATCGGCGATGCTGCATGCGTTGCTGGTGGGCCTGATCCTGCTCTTCACGTATGCGTGGGAGACGCAGGTCAAGGACCCGCCCAAGGTTTTTGAATTGGTGGCGGGAGCCGGCGACGACTATGCCGCGACGCAGGCGCCGGCGCTGGGCGTCGAGGGCGGGGTCAAGCTGACGATGCCGGAACTGGCCGCCCCGGTGCCCACGCCGCCCGCCCTGGCGGTCGCCCCTCCCGTCGAGACGGCACCCGAGCCCCAGGTGACGCAGGCACCGGCCGAGAAACCCGTGGCGGTGACGAAGGCGCCGCCGAAACCTTCGGACAACACGACCCCGAATTTCTCGAAGCAAATCAAGCGGAAGATCATCCGCGCGGAATCGAAGGCGAAGCTGGAGATCAAGAAGGAGCGGGAGGCGGAGCAGAAGCGCCTGACCAAGGAGGAATTTGACCGGCAAAACAAGGCGGCCCGGGCCGCGGCGGCCGGTGGAAACCCGAATGTGAAGCACATCGACTCCGAGGGCATCGCCGGCGGCGTGGTGGGCGGGTCCACCGCCAGCAAGAGCGGGGCCGGGGGCAAGGCCCTGACCCGGGAGGAGGGGGAGCTGATGGACGCCTATTTCGCCTTGGTGAAGCGTCATATGCAGGAGAACCTGGACAAGCCGCCGGGCTTGAGTGATTCCCTCGCCGCCGTGGCACAATTCCACCTGGGTGCGGATGGTTCCGTCTCCGGCGCGCAAATCACCAGCTCGTCGGGGAGCGCCGAGTTTGACCGGGCGGTGCTGGACGCGATCAGCCGGTTCCGGTCAATCGGGGCCCGGCCGGACCACAAGAGTGAGACGGTCAACCTGACCTTCCGGATGAAGGAGGAGGACGGGGGCTAAAAAGTCCTTGCCTTCGGGCGGGGAACTTTGATTTTCCACACCTCCCGTAGTTGGGAAACGGGCTCTTAGCTCAGTTGGTAGAGCGCCTCAATGGCATTGAGGAGGTCAGCGGTTCGAACCCGCTAGGGTCCACCAAATTTCAGGCCGCCGGCAACGGCGGCCTGTTTCTTTGGATAAGCGGCCGCCGGCCGCCAAGACCCGGGGCTTGTGCCGCGGCGTCACGGCCGGCGCAGGGACGCGATGCCGAGCAGCCCCAGCGCGAGGATCAATCCCGCGAACAGCGACTGACGGATCAGATAGGTGCGCGGGCCGTCGGTCGGGAGCAGGGAGTAGGCGGCGGGCGGGTCGTAGAGGTAGCGCCGGAAATTTTCCCAGGCGAATGTCCGGTCCTTCAGGAGCATCGAGTACACTCCGCGTATATCCTCCACGTTGGGCGGATGCCGGTACTTGATGACGGCATTGTGGGTGTACTCCTGCTTCGCGAGCCAGTTGACCGTGTCAAAGGGCACCGCCACGGGGGTGAATGGCGCCGCCTCGGCGGGCAGGTTTTTCCAGTGCCAGTCCTTGAAGACGCGGGCGGTGATTCCGTCGAAGGCATCGTGCTGGCACAGCTGCAGGATGTCAGCCGTGTTGAGCAGCGCGCCGTGCTTGTCCGCGACGCCGAAGAGCGACTGGGTCATGTCAACGTAGGTCCAGCGGTTCTGCTCCTTCACCCACGACTCCGCCCAGGAATGCCCGCTGTAAACAATGACGTCATCCTGGGTATTGGCCCCGAAGACGAAGCGGGTGGGAATGCCGGCACGGTTGGCGAGGAAGGTGTAGATCTGGGCGTTTTGCGTGCACCAGCCCTTGCCGGTGCCGTTGATCATCTCCTGGCACATGGACCAGGGGTCCATCCAGCGGAAATCGTCCTTGGGCACTCCGCCGGAGTTGGCGAGCCGGGGACTCAGGTAGCGCATGACCTTCGCGATGCGGGTGAGGGTGTCGTCGCTGTCGTTGATGCCGATATCCTCGCGCACCACGCGATCCGCGGCCGCCAGCCTCTCTGCCCCGATGTAGGCGTAGTCGTCCACCCAATAGCTGAGCGGATGGCGCTTGAACTGGCCGACGGGCAGGTCGGTGGAAACCAAGTAGACGTCGTTGGCGAACTGCATCCCGTTCTTTCGGTAGAAATCGGCGGAGATCACGTTGACCGTGAAGTGGAGGTCCGGGCCGATCCCGGCGGGCAGCGGCTGGAGCGTGTAGGCGTGCTTGAGGTCGTCGAGCGGCGTGCGGGTGGAACCGTCGAAGACCGGCCCGGCGACCTGCAGGCGCGGGGCATCGCCGGGCATGGTCTGTACGGGCTTGCCATCCACGAGGAGGCGCCACTGTGCCGGGATGCGGTTCCAGGCGAGGTCGAGCCGGAGGACGTTGCCTTTCTCCACGACCCACTCCCGCAGGCTCGGCGCATCGAGCGGGTAGTTCAGGGTGGCGTAGCTCTCGGGGTAGAGCGAAGACTCCCAGCCCCGCGAAAAGAAAACATAGAGGTTGGCGGCGAGCAGTAGCAGGCAGAGCAGGCTCAGGACGCGGCGGTTTTTCCGAGTGGGGAAGGGCATGGGTTCAGGCCGGGGCCGCGCGAAACCAACAGCATTTCCCCATCCCTGACCAGCGGCAAACCGCGGGCGACTTAGGTCAGCAGGTCGGCGGGAACGTCCCGTGCCCGCATTCATCGCCGTCATCCATCCCTGGTTTCCGATTCCGAAAAAGTCGAAATCGGCGTCTCATGCCGGCACGGGACGTGCCGGCCCACCTCATGGGCCCAACAGGGGCGGCTCTTCCGTGAAGGGCGGCGGCTCGTCGGCCTGGCGCAACATCGCCCGCCAATGATCATCCTCGATCTCGCGGCGCTGCACGGCGCGATACTCGGCCTCGCCGGCGAAGTAGATGAAGGCAAAAAGGGCGGCCGTCAGATAATTCTGGAAGACCCCAGCCGCGATGAAGGCCCCCAGGATGGCCAGGACTTTCCCCACGGTTGCCGCCCAGAAGGTGGCCCGGAGATAGGGCAGGCGGGTGGCAAGGAGGGCGCGGAATATCCGGCCCCCGTCCATGGGAAACACCGGGAGCAGGTTGAAGGAGCCCATGAGGAGATTCCAGTGCAGCAGCAGCTGGGCGAAGCCGACGGCATCGTCGGGGAAGTCGTAAAACCCGAACAGGTGCCAGCCGTCGGGAAGTCCGACCAGTGGCCACAGGAGCGCGGCGATCGCGAAGTTCACCGCGGGTCCGGCGAGCGTGATCAGCAGCTCGCGCGCGGGTTGGCGGGGGATCGCGTCGAACTCCGCCATCCCGCCGATGGGCATGAGGAGGATGCGGCGGACGCCGACGCCGAAATGCATGGCGGTGAAGGAATGGCCGAGCTCGTGGAGCACGACGCAGGCAAAAAACACCAGCAGCAGGGCGACGCTCCAGCCGAGCTGCACCCAGCCGCCCGCCTGCCAGCCATCGTAGGCGGCGTACGCCAGGAGCAGGAAGAAACTCGCGTGAACTGCGAGTTGAATGCCGCGGACGCGGAACAAGTTGATTGACCAGCTGAGCATGTGAAGTAATCAAATCCCGCTTTGCGAAAGCGCCAGCGCTCATTTGGCGACTCGCGGCTCCTGATGTTCCATGCCTGAAACCGCCGCCAAACCACCGACCCTGCTCATCATCGATGACGATGCCGAGATCCGCTACTCGCTCACGCGGGTGTTTTCCTCGCGCGGTTACCACGTCACGGAGGCCGCCAGCGGCGAGCAGGGCATCGCGCTGGTCAAGAAAGGCCCGCTGCCCGACCTGGTGTTCCTGGATGTCCGGATGGGCGGCATGGGCGGCATCGAGGCCCTGCGCCTGATCCGCTCGGTCAATCCCCGCCAGCTGGTCGTCCTGATGACGGCCTTCGGCACGGCCCAGACCGCGATCGAGGCGATGAAGTACGGCGCGTTCGACTATGTGATGAAGCCGTTCGACCCGCCGAAG
>Ga0164297_10000661_pt1 | contig 41069 bp, 59 predicted proteins | sample GEODES058metaG_FD_113539 | JGI IMG/M metagenome (GOLD analysis project Ga0164297, IMG submission 113539) | Dystrophic lake water microbial communities from Trout Bog Lake, Wisconsin, USA - GEODES058 metaG | ecosystem: Environmental > Aquatic > Freshwater > Lake | place: USA: Trout Bog Lake... | reverse complement strand
TGGATTATCTGTCGCAACCGCTCGGTTCGTTTGCTGACTGGTTCCGCTACAATGTCTCTAGCAAAGCGAAACCTGATGCGAGTTAGGCGTTCGTTAGAGCGAACTATTCCTGAGCTGGCCGATGACACGCTCAAAACCCGTGGCCAAGCGGTAGATGCTGAATCAACCCTAGCCATTGACTTTGGGCGCTTTAAGCCTTTGGAAAAAGAACTGTGGACCAATGAAGCGTTCATTGTTATGCAGCCCGAAGAAAACGGGGCTATCTCAGAAAAGGAACCAACGCTAAGTGCTTACGGTATGGACTCTGGTTTTATTGGTGGCCGTTTTGATGGTTGTTTTTGGGACGACCTCGTGGACCCTCGAAAGGTGCGCTCGGCGGAGCAGCGCGAGGCGATGGAGGACTGGTATCAGGACGTGGCCGAAACCCGCCTTGAACCTGCTGGGATGCTTGCTCTCATTGGTCAGCGCCTGGCTCCTGATGATTTGTACCGTTTTGCACTTGACATGACCCAACCACTAGAAGATGAAGATACCTTAGATGAGCTTACCGATGATGAAATCGCCAATCTGCGACGAGACAAGAAATACAAACACTTGCTGTACCGCGCACATTACGAAGAAAAATGCGCTCCAGACAGTCATAAGCGAAACGCCGAAGCGTACCCGAAAGGTTGCCTACTTGACCCTCGGCGCCTACCCTGGCGGGAAATCTCAAACCTTATGTCCAACCGTGGCGAACGCTTTGCGGTCGTTTATCAGCAAGAGGACATCGCGCTAGATGAAACTTTGGTACGAAACGAGTGGGTCTATGGACACGGAACTTCGCCTGGCTGCATTGATAAGGAACGCGACCGATGGGAAATACCACCGGGCATCAACCCTGCCGATTGCATGGTTGTCGCCACGGCAGACCCGTCGCCAACTAACTATTGGTCAATTCAATGCTGGCTATATCACCCTGAGAGCCAGCAACGGTTTCTGCTTGACCTTATTCGCAAAAAGATGGAAGCGCCCGAATTCCTTGAGTTTAATTACAATCTCGGTGAATTCACTGGGGTCATGGAAGAGTGGCAGCGTTTATCGACCAGTCTCGGTTTCCCGATACAAACATGGGTCATTGAGCAAAACGCCGCTCAGCGATTCATGCTCCAATATGACCACTTCAAACGCTGGCGACAACTCAACGGCGTTGAAGTAATCCCCCACAACACCAACACCAACAAAAGTGACGCCAACTACGGTGTTACGACGATTTCTCAGCATTGGCGCTTTGGTCGTGTAAGATTGATGGGTAAGGGTGAAGGTAAAACTCGGTCAATGCATTTGATTGACGAGGTTACTAAATACCCTCACGGACGTACAGATGACTGTGTAATGGCTGAGTGGTTCTTTGAGTGGAACATCCCCAACCTCTACCAGCCTAAGACACGACAGGTACAGGCGTGGCGACCCAAATGGGTACGTAGCACGCAACTAGCGAACTTGAGGTAATGCATGGGATTGTCTCCCGACAACGATAAGGCTGCTGGTCAAATTGTAATGATGTACCAAGAGCGGCGTATGAGCCGTTCGGGTATCTTCAAGCGCATGGCTGAAGTCCGTGACCACTACAACGGTGACGTTATCGTTCCCCTGCCAGAGCTTGACGAGGCAGAGCGTCCCGCTATTCCAAACCTTATTGCTCAGGGTATTGACCAGTTCTCCATGCGAGTAGCGTCAGTTCTGCCTGACATCCAGTACCCTGCGCTTCGCAACGGCATCCAGGCATCTGAGAACAAGGCGCACGACCGCCGTATGGCCAACCTCGGTTGGTGGGACATGAACAAGATGACCACCAAGGTTCGTCGCCGCGCCCGCCACTTGACTGCCTATGGTATGTCGGCCATCTCAATTTCCCCCGTTGCCCTTGACCCCAGCGACCGCCGACAGATTCCGTTCTGGCGTGTACGTAACCCATTGGCCACGTACCCGTCGCCAATGATTGACCCAGACAACATGGAGCCTACGGACTGCATCTTTGCCGACCGACGCCCGCTTGGTTGGCTTCAAGAGAACTACCCCCAGCAGATGTCAGTTCTGTATCGTGGTGACAAGGGCAAGTCTGACTTGTTTCAGATTCTTGAGTACATGGACGCTGACGAAACCGTTATGGTCGCAGTCGGCGCTGAACGTCCCGCCCAGAACCCTTACGGCCAAGAAGTCGGCAAGGGGTCGGCGTCAAACATCATCCTTGAACGTATCCCCAACCGCGCAGAGGTTTGCCCTGTCGTTATTGCCGGTCGCATCACCCTAGACCGCTTGCAGGGTCAGTTTGACCAGATGCTCGGTATGTACCAACGAGAGGCCAAACTTGACGCACTCAACACCATCGCCGTTTTCCGCAACGTGTTCCCCGATGAGTGGGTGGTTTCCCCCGCCAACTCACCCACGAGTCCCCGAATTATCCAAGAGGCCGATGGCAAGATGGGTATCCGAGGAATTCTGGATAAGGGACAAATCCAAATAATCCACCCGCAGCAGACGCAGGACGCACAGATTGCTATCAGCAACCTTGAGCGTGCCCAGCGTATGACGGGTAACATCCCGCAGGAACTCAATGGCGAGTCCGGCTCAAACATCCGCACAGCCCGCCGTGGTGCCACCGTTCTTGGTTCGGCTATCGACATGCCACTTCAGGAATACCAGGAGATTCTGGCTAACTCAATGGAGTTGGAGAATACTCGTGCGGTGAAGATGATGAAGGCGTACTACGGCAACAAGCCAAGTATGTTCTTCTTTGGCACCGATGGAAAGGTCACGCGCCCCGATTATGTACCAAACGAAACCTTTGAAACAGATATGTCAAAGGTTGTTTACCCAATGCCGGGAAGTGACATCAATTCTATGGTGGTGTCTATTGGTCAGCGCGTGGGGATGGGCATCATGTCCAACGAAACGGCCCGTACCATGGACCCAGCTATCAAGGACCCAGCTCGTGAGGCTGACCTTGTGGAAATTGAAGGTCTGCGTAAAGCATTGCTTACGGGTCTTGAGCAGCAGGCTGCTCAGGGCCAACTAGACCCTAGCATCATCGCCCGTATCGCTCAGGCTAAGTCACAGCGTCACACCACGCTGGAAGATGCCGTTGCTCAGATTCACAAGGAAGAGCAAGAGAAGCAACACGAGCAGGCACAGATGCAGGCACAGCAGCAGGCACCTACGCCTGACCAGCAGCCTGGTCTTGGCGTAAGCCCAGAGAACCCCATCCAGGGCGCAACACCTCAGGGGCCACAAGGACAGCCAAGCCTACAGGACTTGCTTGAGCAACTGCACTCTGGCGGTGGCGCACCTATGGGTGGCGCACAGATGGCGCCAGCGGTCGCACAGGCACCAGCACCAGCACCAGCAGGAGTGTAATAAATGCCACGTAAGGGTAGGGGCGGCGCACGCCAAGGCACGACAGGTACGGTGTACACGAATCGCACCGACCTGAACCAGCCAATCTCAACGGTACCAAACCAAGAATACGGCAAAGCAACCGCACAGCGAGAGGCACAGCGAGCGATACCTATGGGAGCATCTCCAGTCAGCGCAGCACCACAGAGCATGCCAGCCGCCCCCGCGCAGGCCGCAGCACAGCCATTGCCACGACCAGGCCAGCTGCCCTACCTTGAGCAAACCAATCGACCAAGCGAACCTGTAACTGCAGGTCTTGACTTTGGCCCTGGACCTGGCTCAGAAGCCATGCGTCAAAACACTGTGCCAATTATGCAACGAATCGCATCCGCATCACGTGGCACCACATCGCCAATATTGGCTGAACTTGGTGCCCTTGCCTCATCAATGGGAGCTTAATGTCTGACCAGACTTCACCAACTAGCGAGGCATTTTTTACGCCCCCAAACCCATACGAAAATAAAGTCGCAGACTTAATTAAAGCTAACCCTAACCTTAAGTCTGACCCAACTGCGGTTCAAACGCTTGCTTCGTTGGACGGTATTGATGGACCGGCGTTGGGCTCCCTATCGCGCTTTGCCTCTATCTCTAGTGGTGTTCAAGATGTTGTATCTCAACACGCAGACCACGTTAGCAATGGACGCGGTTGGTGGGGGAGCGTTGTAAACGCGTATGACGATACCGCGGCTTGGCTTAACAGTTTTCCAACAAAAGTTGAACAAGGTATCCAAACAGTACGTCAAAGTAAAAATCCAATTGAACGCATTGGTTTTGGCGACATTGTTGGCGGTTTTGTGGAGGGTACGGGTGCCCTTGCCGGAGGACTTCTTAACGCAACTAATCGCACAGTAATAACTGGGGCTGAATTGGCATCTGGCCATAATGTTTCAGATGCACTTACTACGCTCAATAATCTTGCCAATGGCATTACGCCAATGCCATCAAACAATTTTGACCTGCGGCCAATACAAAACTTGTTGGCTTATTACGACAGTTACGCCGCACGACATGGCATGGCAGCCGCCGCAGCAAATATTTTGCCAAATTTTATTGCGGCAATGGCGGGCGATGAGGCCGGACTTATTCCAAAGGCTGCAACTTCGGATGATGTAATCGCTTCAACCGAAGCACGCATTAATTCGGGCCTTGGCACCGCAGAAGATGTTTCTCGCAACCTTGTCGCCAAAGCAGCGAAGGCTCGTGAAACGGCAAGGGAGGAAGCAACCGCTGCCGCAAAAGCAGCTGACGAAGAACGCCTAAGCGGTTTATCGGGAGCAAAGCGGGCGGGCGTAAGGGTTGGAGAAGCCGCTGGCCGTTTGCCCGGCGTACCTTTGGCCGCATTGAAAACTTTGCTTAAAATCAATTTTGGCCCTAAGCCATTTGCGACGTATGTTCTTACGGGTATTCAGGCGCAAGCAAATCCAGAAACCCGCCAGCTTTGGAATCTTACGCAGGGTGGAAACCCAGTAGACAAGTTTGGTCGTACTTTGGTTCACACCAGTTCTGGTCAAGGTTTGCTTGAGGCGCTCGGCGTAAAGCAGAACGGACTCATCTCCGGTGCTATTGACGCTACAACGGCAATGGCGGGCGACCCCATTGGTTTTATTGCACACGCTAAAGAAGTCGAAAACAGCGCACTTGGCGCTAAGGGTTTGTTCAGCGGAGCTTGGAAGGGCCTGGGTGTTGAGACTGGCGCTGACGTTTTCCGTGTCGCTGGCACTACTCCACGTAGCGCACGCTTCCTAAAATATCTTGCCGACTCAAAGGCACCAGCGGTTCGTAAGGCTTTGAATAAAGTTCTTAGTGGTCTTACGCCCGCAGAAATGGACAAGATTGTTCAAGAGGTTGCTAGGGCCAAAACGCCTGAGCAAGTGGTTGAAGTTTTTGCTAAGTTGGCCGACTCCAACTACATCACTCGTGGCGTTATGCCATCTATGAAGATTTGGCGCACCATTGGTCGTGCTTTGCGTAGTGGCATGTCGTTTGAAAAGGCTGTAGAAACGCTTGACAAGGAAGGCGTTGACGCAAGTGCTAAGAGCGTTGACGAAGCAACTTCTACGTTAGAAAAGCGTAGTTTTGCTTGGGCACGTCGCTGGGCTGGCAAGAAGTTTGTATCCGCACCTTGGTACCAAGAAGATGCGGTTGAGAAAGGGATTATTCCAGACGTTAAAAGCGCGACTTTTAAGGCTGGACGCAAAGAGGCAATCCCTGCGTTGCAGAACATGCTGTTGGCTACCGGCACCGTAAGCCGCGCTGAAGTTGAAAAGATTGGTGAAATCCTTGATTCAACTCCAGACCCACAGGACTTCATGCACACGTTGTTTAACCTGACAGGTCGCATGGTGGACCAAGCAGCAGCAGCAGCAGTCCCCAAAACGACGCACGATGCTGTAGCCGCAGAATTTCTACAAACCATTAATGATGCCGTTGTAAATCTGTACGACGCAGGTGGCGGTGGTGGCGACGGTGGTTTGTATGTAAACGGTGACATGGGGCAGTTGTACTCTACGTTCAACGCACCTGGCGACCGCTCTATCGGCGGCACCTTTGGCCACGGTGACTTGCACGTATCGCAGGCAAACTTTATTGACCCACGGCAACTTATTGGTTTGACCCAGAAAATGTCAGCGGTACTTAGGGGTCTTGATTCATCAATCATTGAGTCTGGCCAGCGTTTGCGATACCTAGACCAAGCCGCAATGTTGGCCGCTGCCGAATACAAGAGCGCCACCCTTGAGGGCTTGACCGCAGACCTAGATAAAATTACCACACGTCGAAGCGGTGCCTACACTTCGGCCATGCACGGTGCTGAGCGCACCTACGGATACAACAATGCTGTGCGTGCTGTCAAGGACCTTATCGCAGCTGGTCGGACCCAAGGCGGTCTTAACGTCACTGAAAAGTTTGTGGTAACAGCACAAAAGATTTTCCAGGAATCAGACCTTGCTCAAAGCGAGTTGGCAACACTCAAGGCTACCGCTACCGCAGACGCCAAAGCCGTTGCTACGCAAGAGGGCCGTGTTCAAGCACTTGCCGATGCAGAAAGGCAACTGCTTAATAAGTTGCGCGACCCCAGCGTCAAAATGGCCGACTTCCGCGAGTGGGTCGAACAACTTGCTGTTCACACCGACGAGAAGCAACAACTTACCGCCGAGGTTCGCAAGGCAATTAAGTCTGGTCTAAACAAGCAAATCCAAGAACGTGACCGACTGGCTGCCAAGTTCCTACGCAAGCAAATTGACTACACCTCATACTTGAACCGTGGCAATCTTGTCGTGGACAACATTAATCGACTTGTAACTGATTACTTTGTCCCTGCCATGCTTTCAACTGGTGGCTACGTTTGGCGTATTGCTGGCGCTGAAGCAATCCCCAACATTTTGCGCTTTGACCCGCTTGCTCTTATTGAGTCACGCCTGGGCGTTTCTATTGCTAAGCGCATGCAGAACATCCGACCATTGGCAGAGGCCACTATTGACCTAGGACCTGCTGGCAAGGACCCTGAGTGGGAAGCAGCAATTTTGCACCCGGATGGCAAGGTTGAACATGTTGGCTTGGCGCCTGAAAAGGGTGGCGTTGTCAGCCGTGGTAGTTCTGCAAACATGGCTTCTGAAACGCCAGAAGGGCTTACGAACTATATTCGTCGCAAGTCTGAAAACGCTTTGCGTGCGCGTGATGAAAGAACTGAATGGATTGACATTAATGAGGTTGCTAAATACCGTGAGTATGACCGACTTGGCGGACACGCTCAATTAAGAAGCGAAGGAGCAGCTCAAAAATACATTGATGAATTGAAGCAAGACATCAAGGAAAACGGTTTCAAAACAGAATTGCAAATAGAGTACAATCCCAAAAACGGATTGGCACGTCTTGGTGAAGGAAATCATCGTCTTATCGCCGCCGAGCAATTAGGTTTGAAAAGCGTTCCCGTCCTCGTTGTTCGTAATAGCGGGATAGAAGGCGGCAGAGGTGGGTTTCTGCCTCGCGTGGTTGAAGGCGGTATGGAGCGAATCATACCCGACGATTTTGGTTATGTTCCTGGCCAAATGAAGCCGACCGAATTGCTTGGTGAAGGTGTAAAGGCTCCAGAACTTCCATCTGAAAATAACATTGTAAACATGGCTTCTAGTGGCGCACGCGCAACTATGAAGGTTTCAGAGGCAAGCGTTATTAAGCGTTTTGTTCTTGACACGGCTGAAGTATTACACCACCCTGGCGACTTCCTTAGCGGTGCAATCACTGGTACTCAGCGTGGAATTCTTAAGACCATGACGGGCGACCAGTTCTACCGCATGCTTGATGACTTCGTTAACTTGCTGTCAGTCACCAATGGCGCTATCCCTGACGTGGGCCACGGTGCTTCAAAAGCCCTTGATGGCAACTCTGTCAAGAAGGGCGTTAGGAGTCGCACCAGTGGCGTTGACGATGCTGGAAGCATGACTGTTTCAAAAAAGGGCATCCCAACGTCGAAGTTCAAGTTTGCCGAGCGCAAGGAAATTGTCACGGCTTTGCAACAGAACTTGCGTCTGGCTCACATGGACCAGAAGCTTAATGTCATCTTGCGCGACATTAAGGATTGGGTTGAGAAGAACGGCCCAGTTGTGGGTAATAACGCAGAGTTTGAAAAGTTGCTTAGCGAACTTACCGAATTGGACTTTAGCCGCAAACTGCTTCTGAGCGACTCAGAACTTAGCCAATTTCCTGCGTCTAAGATGGTTCTGTCTAACCCCAGCATCAGCACAGGTGTGCCCTTGAAGGACTTGTCCAAGTCAAGTGCCTACAACGTAATGAACATTGTGGGTGGCCTTAAGGACAACGGCGAATTTGTTTTCCACCCAAGTTTCATTGACCAGGCATTGTCGGGCAACATTAAGAGCGCACCTGATTTGGCAAAGGAATACGGCAAACTTGATGGCGCTCCCAAGAACTTGATTACGCATCAGCGAGTTCAGTTCTCGTGGCAAGACGGTGTGAGCAACTTTAACAAGTTGATGAAACTACGCGGTAGTGTCACAAACGCAGTTCTTGACAAAACCTTTGGCCGACTTGTTTCATGGATTAGCCGTGAGCCTATTTACATGTTGGAATACCACTTGGCAATGGAAGAATTGCGTCCCCGTATTATTGCGGGCGTAGTAAGCCAAGACCAAGCTGAAATTCAGGCGATGAATTCTTCATTGCAAAAGATGACCAAGTTCATCCACAACCCGATGGACCGAGCCGCCTTTGAGCGCAACTCTCGCATTTACTCCCCGTTCTGGTTTGCTAAAAACCAGGCGTACAAGCGTGCGTTCCGTCTACTTGAAGAAAACCCACAGGCGTTTATGCAGTACCTCAAGGTTAACTTGGCGGCTACTAACTATTTCCAAACGCACAGCCAAAACGGTCAGACTATTTTGACTATCCCTCACTCGGAGTGGCTGGGTAATTTCTTGACTGACATCCTTACTGGCGGGCCATCGACTAAGGGAATTAACTTTGGCCTTAGCGCAAACATCAGTTCTCTTAACTCGGTGTTCCTCACGGGCGACCGCACAGGTTGGCCAATGTTGGAGAACGCACTTAACCCAGGCGCGAGCGCCCTTGTCAGTATTCCAATGAAGTTCTTGTCATCCGCGGGTATGGCCAACGTGCCGTTCTACCAAGGACTTATGGCTCATGTCCTTGGACCTATTGGTTCACAAGAAGGCATCTGGAGCGACCTCGACCCATCATCAACGTATCGCAATGCCGAAACGCTTGGTCTGTATGAAATTGCTAAGCGTGCTGGCATGGACCCAGAAGCAGGAACCATTGTGGCGCTTAAGGTCAAGGCGATGCACAGCATGTTTGACAGCATGATTACCGACCTTATTAAGCAAAACATGAAGGAAAATCCTTACAAGCTTAGTGGCGACCAGTTGACTAATTGGGCTGTGGGCACCTCTGAAATGCAGATGTCTTACAACTTTGACAAGAATAGCGAACAAGGTATCGCCAATCGTCAGCAGTTCTTAGACCAAGCAAACACGGCGGCTCAGGCTTTGTTCGTTGGTAAGATTCTTACAAGTTTTGCTTTGCCGGTGCCAACGTCGCTTATCGAAAAATTTGGTAGTTCCGCACAACTGAACGCCATTATGCAGCAGAAGTTGCCAGACGGTAGCCAAATCCCGCTGAACGCCGCGTACCAAGAGTTTGCCATTAAGGACCCAATGGGTGCGCTTGACACGGTATCAACGTCACAGACACCTTTTGGCGCTTTTCCACAGAACCAGGCATACATGAGCTGGGCACAAAAAGCACCTAACCTTTTGAGCAAGGATGGCATCCCGTTCCTCGCCGCCGACCTTATTCCTTCCAATGGCTCATGGATTGCCCCAGCGCATCAGTCGCAGATTTCTTTGGGATTGCGCTCTACGGACACGCCAAAGGAATACATGGACGCTGTGCTTACGTCAATGGGCGACAACATTTACTACAACCTGCTTGCCCCTGCGTACTACTCCAACCCCATGTACGGCGGTAAGTGGACTGGCGACATCACAACCAGCACCATTGACTACGCCGGTTCGCAGGCGCTTAAGAAAGAAGCAGAAGCGTTTGGTGACAACTACAACCCAACGTGGTTGACCAACGGCAGTCCGTTTGGCTCTACCGCCCTGCCTCGCAAGATTGCCGTAATGAACGACCTTGAAAAGTTTGTTTCGTCAACCAGCATGCAGAAAGAAGTTGTCAGCAAGGGGCTGTTAACGCAAGCGCAGGTTAGCACTTTGGTTGGTGCGTACACCTACTACAAGAACGCCTTGCCAACGATTATGCAGATGAGTAACACAGCGGTGTACAACAGCGAATACACGCAGGTGCTGAAGGCAAACGCTGATGACCTCAACAACGCCAGCATCTCGAACGTCCTAAAAATCATGTCTGAATTCCCAACCAAAAACTCGTTCAACTCGCAAGGATAAATAATGGCAGACGAAAAAGCACCAGAAGAAACAAAGCCAATGACGGTAAAGGACCTGTCCGACATGGCAGAGCTTTACCACGTTCCAATGTCAAAGGGAACGCTTGAACAAATTGCTGGCGACAACGTGACGCCGGAAAAGGCAAAGGCATTTGAGGAATACATCAAGACCACGGCACAGGGACTTTACCCGACCCTAGCCAAACAGATTGCTTCCGGTATCCCCACCGCCTATCTCCTTGACCCCTACCGTCAGGTTGCCAAGCAGAAACTCGGTGAGGACTTCGAGCCTAACTTCCAGTCTGACCCCAAGGCCACACGCGCCCTTACTGGTGGCGTTGACCCACAGACGGGTCGCCCTGCGCCCATGTCGCTAGACGAGTGGAAGCAACACATTATGAACGAACCTGGCTTTGGCTACCACAACACCACAGAAGCCATTGACAGGGTTTCAAAAGTTATGCAAGAAATGAACACCCACTTCTCGAACCCAGGAGGCAACCAGTAATGAGTGGTCCTACATTTAACCCAAGTGCCGGAGGCGGAGGCGGTAGCGGAGGCGCTATTCAGTCCGGCTCGCTAACGCTCCCAGCAAGCATTACATCACGCTTCGGTATTCGCCCTGGTCTGAAGCTCTCGTACAAGACAGCAGCATCGTCCACCACGCCAGTCCCCACGGAACTGCCACCTCACAATGCGGCTGAACTGTATGCGGCTATTGGTAACGCACGTTCGGCTGGGCAGATTGACGAAGCCCAGTACAACGCACTTGTATCTACGTTCTTTACCCCTGACTACCAGCCAGGCTCAAAGGATGCTGGGGTCATTGACAAGGCAGTTACGGCTGCGCTTGACTCAACGGGTGGCAACCTCGCCAACTACGCAGAGTTTTACAAGCCACCAATTACAAAGGCTGTCGTAAGCATCAATGGTGGTGGATTGGCCACAGCTGGTCTTGGGGCGGCCACCGCTTCACAGGTTGAAAGTTCATATGGCGTTGTTTCGCAATACCTTGAAAACTGGGGTCTTGGCAACGTAGACGCCAACAAGGTTTTGGCAATCATTACCAACTACGGCGACCAAGTGACTAACACCGACGAACTTCTTGAGATTGTCCGTGGCAACATTGCCCCACCCCCCACCATTGGCGGTAAGTCTACGGCTGGCTGGCAAAAGCAGTTTCAGGACTCATACAACGCAGCGTTCCCTGGTCTGGCTTCGTACAACAAGAACGCCGCCTCAACCGGCAATGTTCGCTTGACCGAAGGGCAGTACCAATCCTACGCCGCTCGAATCCAAGACGAGGCCACCCAATACGGTGCGCCTATGCCAACGGGCGCCCAGATTGGACAGTTGCTAAATAACAACGTGTCGGCATCTGAGTACCAGCAGCGCGTTCAGGATTTCTGGTCTGCTTACCAAAACGCTGACCAGAACGTTATTAATATCCTCCAGAACCAGTACGGCCTGACGCAAGGCAACATTATGAACTACATGATTACTGGTGTTATGCCCAACGCCAAGGGCCAAGGCAATCAAGGCTTGCCTGGTATGCAACGTGCCATCGCAAATGCTGATATTCAGGACTACACCCAGCGTGTTGGCCTCGGCGGTCTTACTTCGGACAACTACAACCAGTTGGCTCAAATGGCTAAGTTGGCCGGTACGACAGGAAATCAGGGTCTTGGATATGGCGTTAGCCAGATTGAGGGGAGTGTTCAGAACGCAGCTCGTGATGTTGCCCTGACTCAAAACCTGCCCGGCCAGACCAACCCAACTGTTAACACTCAGACCCTTATCGCCGCGCAACTCGCTGGCTTTGGTGGGGTGAACCAAATTGCCGCCCAGACACAGGTGGCCCGCGCCGAACAAGCCAAGGTTGCCCCGTTTGAAAAGGGTGGTGGCTACGCCGAAAGCGCTAAGGGTGTTGTCGGTCTTGGTTCAGCCCGAACCTAGTAGCGTAACATATACCTAATTGCAATGTACAATTAACGTAGGTGATTGGCCCTGTCTGGCCGCAGGCGCGCTGGTCCCTAACCCGCCAAGGGTTGCACAACCTTGGTGCGTACCAGCGTGCATTAACCGAATTTCCGCTTTGTTAACCTCTGGCAAAGTGCGTACCCGCAAGGAGCGATTGCATGGCATACGATGACGAATTTGATGAAGAGCCGCAGAACCAGCCGCTAGACCCGAATATTCGGAAGCAGTTGCGAGAAGCAGAAAAGGCTCGTAAGGAACTGGAGCAGATGCGCCAGGAACTTGAGAATCAGAAGCGTGAAGTATTGCTGGCGAAGGCAGGAATCCCAGACTCGCCTCTCGGAAATCTTTTCCGTGACGCGTACCGTGGCGAAGCAGACCTAGACGCAATCCGCGAAAAGGCCCGTGAGTACGGCATTTTGGATGTTCCCGCTCAGCAGGCAACACCATCGAGTGACATCGAACTCGAAGCATTGCGTCGAGCGCAGGGTGCGACTATTGGTTCGGTTGGTGCTACACCAGACCCGACTCAGGAGTACTACGCTGCTTTGGCCAACGCATCAAGCGTCGAAGAAGTCATGCGAATCGCATCTGGTGAAGTAGGCCGTAAGGTCGGCGTCACCACAACGGGTATGTTCTAAGCCTTTCACAATCTCCTTGAAAGGAACCCACCATGGCCAATGAATTTGGCAACGTAGCGGGTACTGACGCCTACACCGGCTCAGGCACGCTTGATTTCTCAAAGGCAGCATACGACCGACTGGCGTACTTCGCCCTTCGTCCTGAGCTGTACTTTGACGCCGCTGCTGACGTCCAGCCCACCGCACAGTCGATGCCTGGTTCTTCAGTAACGTTCACGATTGTTAACGACCTGCCCATCTCGTCCTCGGCCCTGTCCGAGAACAGCGACGTGGCTACCGTTGCACTCTCCGACTCACAGGTAACTCTGACCTTGGCCGAATACGGTAACGCCGTACTCACCACCGCCAAGTTGCGTGGCACCTCGTTCGTGGACATTGACCCAGTAGTTGCCAACGTGGTTGGTTACAACGCTGGTGTTTCGTTGGACACGATTGCTCGTTCCGCACTTGACCAGGGCACCAACGTGATGTACGCATCCGGCTTGGGTGCTACGACGCTCAACCCCTCAGTGACGACTCGTGCCGGTATCACCAAGGCTAACAACACCATCTCGGCTCTCGACATCCGCGTTGCTCGTGCCCGCCTGCGTGCCCAGAACGTGCCTACGTTCGGCGGTATGTACGTTGGTTACGTCCACCCCGACATCGTTGCTGACCTTCAGGGCGAGTCCATCTCCGGCTCGAACATCCAGGGTTGGCGTGCCCCACACGTGTACGCTCAGCCAGGTGAAATCTGGACTGGTGAACTGGGTGCCTTCGAAGGTGTCCGTTGGATTGAAACGCCTCGCGCTCCAATCTTCCAGGGTTCAGGTGGCACCACGTCAGCTGGTACCTACACCATCACCACGGCTCAGACCTCATCGGTCACGGGTGTTGGCTCGTACACGGGTGCTGCTCCGCAGGTCGGCGCTGTCCTCTCGTCAAGCGGTGCTACCGTTACTAACGCTGTGACTGTCGCTTCGGTTAACACCGGAGCCAGCACGTTCACCACGACTGGTACGGGTACTGTGACCACGGGTACGGTTCTGATGTCCAACTTCGTTGGTTCGCCTAACGTCTACGGTACGATGATTCTCGGTCGCCAGGCTCTTGCTAAGGCGTACTCGATGATTGACGGAAACGGCGCGTTCCCACACGTTGTTCCTGGTCCCATCACCGACCGCCTGCGCCGCTACGTGCCGCTGGGTTGGTACTGGCTGGGTGCGTACAGCATCTTCCGTCAGGCATCAATCATCCGCATTGAGTCGGCCTCGTTGCTGGACACTGACGTTAGCTACACGCTGAACGCAGCCTCAACGTTCACTCCTGCTGTTGACCTTGGCGAGAACATCAACTCGTCTGGTGTCATCAACTAGTTAGGGTAGGGGACGAGTATGCCATGGCCTTTTAGTTGCGCCGCCTGTCGCTCACGCGACGTACAGGCAGGGATTGATGAAATTCACTGTCTTGTATGTGGTCGACTGACTGACCGTAATGGTGTACTCGTCCCCATCTCCGACCAATTCACATCGGAAGAATTACCTAAAAACTAGGAGTACCAATGACTGTACCTACTGGCCTCGGCCTCACTCGTGGCCTTGACTCTGCGGGACAAATCCCAGGTCGCTCGTTTGACCGCGTTGCTGCTGCTAAGGCAAACAACGCATCAGCCGTTAAGGGCGAAACCTCAGACCCCTGCTACTGCGGGAACTGCGACATGACCGATGCGAGGTGGATGTAATGGAATCACGCGCTGCCTTTAAGCAGATTTCGGAATACGACCTTCGTAGCACCGCGCCTAACACCATTGACACTGGCATCATCCCAACGCCTGTGACATCCACCACCACGACTGGTCCGTCCAACCGTGGCATGGAAGCAAACACAAACCGCGATGGCTTCATGGCCCCAATGATTACCGGCATCACTGAGATTCAGTACGCACCTGCGACTATTCAGCCAGAAGTGATGCCCTTCAAGGTTCGAGAGGACATCTAATGCCAAGCCGTTTTGACCCCGTTTACAGCGTTGACGCCAACCGCGATGGTTTTGTCGTGGATATGCGCCCTACTACTCTGCTTGAGCAGATGCAGATGGGCGTTGACCGCGTGAACAAGCCTGTCGGCAATGCTACTGCGCCACGCCCAGAAGTTCAGACCACTGGTGGTCGTGGACTTACGGACTCTGAATCAGCTCTGCGCCTAGGGGCACAAGGCCGAAAGTAGTCCTGGGTGACAACGCTACAGACGTTCACCCCACCAGTTGCATACGATAACCCACCCATCCTGCCCTTCGCAGGTGGGCTGGGGAATCGTTTGTTTAGGTACTTCCCCAATCGCAAACGGTACATCACTGTCTTTGCGTTGAGCGACGGTACGTTTGTACAGGACACGCCCAATGGCCTTGACCCCAGCGGTGGCGTTATTGCCAACACGAATACGAACATCCCGTATCCGTACAACCCCTACGACCCGTCTGCGCCGTACTCTACCTCGTACTACGTGGACTACACCAAATACCCATTTGAGCAAGTAAAGACCACCGTATCTCAGAACCCTTACGTTACTAAAGTGTACTTAGGACCAACAGTGGTTTCTCAGCCTGAAGCCAATGCGCTTACGGCTGCTGGATATGGAGCTTGTATAGCATGACCGCAATCCCTCACGGAATAGGACTTTGTATCCCCGACTGCTTCGGGTGCAAGGTCGCATCAGTTGGCTTTGCTTCTTCGGCAATGCCTACCCGCTCAGAAGCCGCACGTATCGAGAAGGATACTGCGGTAATGCACAAAGACGTGGAAGCCTACCGGCGCCTACGCAAGAACGGATTACAGCCCAAGTCCGTCAAGGGCGCAGCTCGGCTTGAAGCCCGCGCTGACTCTAAATGGGAAGTGGAAACGAACACCACTCTCCGTGGCGACACAAAACTCGGTAAGCAACTTGATGAAATTCAAGGCGCTATTAGCAAGGGCGAATCCGTCCTTTAAGGAGCAATCATGGCACGTCTATCGGTAGCATCAGAGAACACAGCACTTTCTAGTGTCTTTGTACCAGGTACCACTTACTACCTCTCCCTGCACTCAGGCGACCCCGCCCAGAACGGCGCGAACGAAATCTCTGGTGGCTCATACGCACGTCAGGCCATCGTGTTCACCTCTGCCTCTGCTGGCTCGGAGTCCAACACGGCATCCATTACGTTCACCAGCCTGCCTGCCGCTGCGGGTGGTCTTGGCTACTTTGGCGTGTGGACTGCCTCTACCTCTGGTACCTACCTCGGCGGTGGTACCACCACTGGTCTGACTGGCTCGCTTCCTAGCGGTATCTCAGTCAATTTCGCCACTGGCGCGGTCACGCTGTCGATTTCCTAATGCCTGACGAGCAGACCTTCAACGCTACTGCCGTAGCAACTTACACCCTGCCCGAAACGAACGACGAGGAATAAATGGATTCGTTAAAGAATTTTGCCTACAGCCTGGTAGCCACAGCACCCTCACCGGCCACGTCCGGTACGTCGCTGGTGGTCACGGCTGGGCAAGGTTCTTTGTTTCCTACTGCCCCGTTCGACGCAACTATCTGGCCTGCTGGCGTTCAGCCCCTTACGACAAACGCCGAAATCGTCCGTGTCACGGCGGTCAGCACCGACACCTTCACGATTACCCGAGCTCAGTATGGAACCACAGCCCAGAGCATCACGGCTGGCTATCAGATTGCCCAGACGATTGACGCTAACTTGCTGAGCCAGCTGGCACCCCTCTCCGGCGCTACGTTCACCGGCGAAGTCTCGGTTCCCGACATCAAGGTGACTGGCCTCACGGGTGCGACTGCCAGTTCGTCACGCCTCGTTGGAACGACCACCTCTGGCCCACCCACCACCGGCACGTTCACGGCTGGCGACATCGTGGCCGACCAGACCGGCACGTTCTGGGTCTGTATTACCGGCGGCACTCCTGGCACTTGGACGAACGAAGTTCCGAACTCCCTCGTAAACCGTTCCGCTACTGCCACGGCTGGCATTGGCGAGTTCACTATCTTTGGGACCACGGGCACATCAGGCCAGACCATCACCTTGCCAGCAAGCCCCCAGAACGGTGCGCTGTATCAGATTAAGAACCTGTCGCCCTACACCGTGAACATCAAGGGCGGCACCAACTCAATCTCTGTCTCGGGAACCGTTTACGGTGCTTCGACCTCATACACCATCCCCCTCAACGCCGCCTACTCGTTTGTCTTTACTGGTGGCGTCTGGTTCTGCTTCGTTACCACCGACCTTGCGCAGATGGCAAACGTTCTTCCTGTGGCCAATGGCGGTACTGGCACGACAACATCCACAGGCGGCAATTCATTAGTCCTATCAACAGGCCCCACCATTTCCGGACCACTCTTTACAAATATTGGTGGCTCTGGGTTTCCAGGGCAGTTATCGCTATACAATGGAAGCATTGGCGGCGCAACTGGAAATACAACTGTCAGCCCTAGTGCCACTACTTCAGTAACGATGGCCATGCCAGCCTCATCAGACACTTTGGTCGGACGTGCCACTACGGACACGCTGACAAACAAGTCAATCTCCGGCATAACGAACACAATCAGCGACGTATCACTCAATTCCGCGGTCATCGGAACCCTGCCGGTAACTAACGGCGGTACCGGCTACGGAGCCAACCTTGGACTGCAAAACAACCAGAACGCCAGTTCAATTGTTATGGGCTTTGCCGCCGAAACGTATGACATCGCTGCGGCAACCACCAACGTCTCTGCGGTTTCTACTTTAACATCCTATTTCCACGCCGTGTATCTCATCGCTGGGCAGACGTTCCAAACTTACAACATGCTCTGCTCTTCTGCGGGTTCGTCCGGAACAATCTCGTTTGGCCTTTACTACAGCGCAAGCGGTTCAACGCCTAACGGACTTGTCACAGGAACGAACTACTCCGCTACGGGGTCATTTGTTGGAACTACGCTGGGCCAGTTCACGCTCGGCTCGGCAGTGACTATCCCTGCCACGGGCGTTTACTTCATTGGCTTCTCATCAACTGGTGGCGGCACCCTGGTGCGAAGCGCAAACTCAAGCGCTCTTTACGTCAGCCCGTTGATTCAGGGAAACATTAACAATGGCTTCCAGAAGGGCCTACGTTTCGGCACCGCTTCTTCCGCAACGCTTACAAGTAGTTACACATCAACGTCCATCACGCCTGCTGCTTACCCGTGGTGGGTCGGCCTTAGTTAAAGAGACTAGATGCTTGGCGCTAACTATCTAGGTGCGCCCTACCTAGGCCAAGCCTACGCAGGGCTAACGCAATACTCCCCCACCGGCTCGGCCACTGGCACGTTTAGCGGTTCAGCTACCGGCACAGTTGTCTATCCGGCTACGGCTACGGGTTCGTATTCGTTCAATGGCTCATCGGCAGACTACATCGTTGCCGCCGATTCTGGGCCCTACTCGTTCTCCGGTTCCGCCACCGCTACGTTGTCCTCTACCGGCTCACTTACGGGTACCTTTGCTGGTTCAGGCACATCCGTTCTAAAGGCGTCAGGAAGCCTTACAGGGGCCTTTGCGGGCACTTCAGTAAGCAACGTAAGGGCTACCGGCGCAGGCACGTTCACCTATACGGGGTCGGGCGTAGGCTACCCAACATACAAGGCAGTTGAGGTCTATTCGTTCTCCGGCTCGGCTACGGCAAAACTGGCCTCAACAGGCGCCGGAAACTACACGTTCACCAGCACAGGGCTGGGGTCGGCAGGCTCGGTCGTAATCGCCACAATCAGCTGGCAACCAGTCACCGCCAGCGTTTCCAACGATTCGGTGGTCACGGCCACTGTCGCTTCAGATGCTTTAGAGAATTCTTACACCATTGCTACAACTTCCGACAACGCTACAACCCTTGCCGTTACGACAGATTCAGTAAATACGCTGGCAACGGTTGTATAATTATTAGGTACCCGAAAGGACCCCATGGCCTACCAGTCTGGTAACATTGTTAAGTTTGACGTATCTTTCACAGATTCGTCAACGGGTGGTGCGGTAGACCCCTCTGCCGTATCGGTAACGTACACGATTAACAACGGCTCAACTGTAGGCCCAATCGCCTACACCAGCGCCTCGACCCCCTCAGTCGGCGTTGTGGCACGTTTGTCGGCTGGTAACTACGAGTTCTGGCTGGACACTACCGGCATCAACGGCGTTATTACCCTGACGTGGACCGCCACTGGTTCGCACCAGGCCAGCGTGACCGACACTATCTCAGTCGGCAACAGCATCTCTAGCGTTAATACCTTTGGCGACCTTATCGAAAAGGTGTATCGCCGTACAATGGGTGGCATCCGTGAGCGTGCCGTACAGGTTATTGCCTCTGGTACCCCTGCCGCCCCGTCAACGTCGCCCATTACTTCAGGTGCTACCAGCTTTGTCTTGACCGGCTCGCAGACCACCAGCATCATGCCTGGTGTCTTGCTGGCTGTGGACATGGAAGTTATGTACGTTCTGAACTGGACGCCATACGTATCGAGCGGATACACGGGCGTTCCCTACGGCACCGTGACTGTCCAGCGTGGCTACAACGGCTCGGCTACCGCCCCGCACAACGCCAACACGCTTGCCTACATCAACCCTCGTTACTCGCGCTACGACATTGGCGTGGCCATCAACGATGACCTGCGTTCGCTGTCCAGCCCCACCAACGGCTTGTTCCGCGTGGGCGTGGCCGAACTGACATACAACCCTGTCTTTGCCGGTTATGACCTCGGCGCCCTGCCTGCCAACTTCATCGACGTTATTGAAGTTCGCTACCGCATTGCTCCGCCATACCGCACGTTCCCACCTATTCGCCGTTGGAAGGTGATTCGCTGGAATCAAGGCACGACCGACGCTGCGTTCCCATCGGGCAACGGACTGGTGCTATACGAACCAGGTTGGCCAGGTCTGCCTATCTACGTGACCTACACGGCCCCGTTCATCAAGCTGGTAAACACTACCGACTCGATTATCAACACGCCTGCTATCAACGACGAGGCACCACCTTACAACGGCTACAGCACCTCTGTTGTACCAAACATGGTACCAACCATGGCCGACTTGCCACCACTCGGTGCCGAGATTGACCTGACTATTCCCCGTGAAATCAGTCGCAACTTCATGGAGTCACAGCCCGACCCACGTAAGGCGCAGGAAGTCGCACCTGGTGCCGTGGCCAGTTCAGTCAATGCGCTTATCATGCGTCGTGCCCAGCGAATCAGCGAAGAAGCAGACCGACTACAGCGCCAGTACACGAGGGTTAGCCCGCTCTAATGACTATCAACTACACGCCGACTACAGGGCTTGCGGGCTTAGGCGCATACAGCGTATCCATTACGGATACAATCGGTGCCCCCTACGCAGACGGGACGGGAAACTACGCGCCACAAACACGCACGTTCCCCGCCGACACTTCGTTTGAGCCGTATCGTCGTGAGGCTTTCCGTCACCGTTCTATCCCTGGTCAGCGTGAAGCAATCCAGATGACGAACATCATGGGTGAGGGAACAGTCAACACAGAGGGTCTGTGGCGTCGAGAGCAACGTGACTGGAACGATGGTGCTGGTCAGCAGTACCTCGACCACCGCCAAGAGGACAGCGCAGCTCGCTTCTACTCCAGCAAGGGCGTTGACGTATTCAACTACCCCTACCAAGCCACGCTTCTGCCCGACACGTACAGGGCAGTAAATAATACGGCAACCAACATTATGACTGCTTCGTGCAATGGTTACATGGTAACTGGTTCCAGCACCAAGTGGTCTATTTCTGCTATTACGTCAAACTCGACAACGTGGACGTTCACCATTTTTAACAACGGCACCGCCCCTGTCGTTGGCCAGTTAATCAACATTACGGGCTGTACTCCAACCGCATACAACGGCACGTGGACGGTGGCAACATCATCCACTACGCAGTTTACTGTTACGCAGTCTGGCAACCCTGGCACCGCATCTCTCGTTGGATATGCCAGCATGACAACGATTAAGACGTTTTCTGGCATCAGCACCATTGGTGCCGCTTGGTACGGCAACACGACTGGCGACGGTGGCGTTGCTTCATACGCACCTGGCACCCTGTACGGCATGGCGGCGGCCAACTCATATCTCTACATTGCTACTGACACGGGCATTTGGTATTGCCAGCCCAACCTCAGTTCAACGTGGTCCAACTTTACGACTGGTTCGTACAACATGGTCGCGTGGGCAAACGACCAACTCATTGCCGCATCAGGCCCAAACTTGTATGCCTTCCAGCCACGAAGCAGTACTACCGCGCCTATCTATGGCTCTGGCCCTACTACATCGGTTGTAACACAATCTATTGCTTCTACTTCAAACATAGGTTCTGGTTTTCGAGTAGCTGTTGCCGAAGCAACTGCAAACTTTATTGTTGGTCAAAGTGTAACCATTAACAATACGCAAACGCAGGTGACTATTGGTTCGTTAAGCATTTCTGGCAACACACTTACTGCCACGTCTTTTGGCTCAAAGCCACATGGTTTAAACGTGGGCAATAGCATTAACGTAAGTTTTGTTATTGGTACTACCCATTACACCGAAACGGTTACAATTTCTTCTATAAATGCTGGTTCATATCAGTTCTCTTGGATTACAACTACGGGAATTTCTAGCACTAGTGGTTTTAGTAGCGGTACGGCGCTTGCCTCAACAAGCCTTTACAACGGTACATACACCGTTGAATACGTTGGTCAAGGCGGTGCCAACACATTAACCCTGCAGCTTGCTGGCGGTACAACCCCAGACCCAAGTGTTTATGGTTCATACACTATCGGTGGTTCAATCGGCAACGGGACTACGCCTGACTTGCTGATGACGCACCAAGACCCCAACTGGGTCTGGTCTAGCGCAGTCGGTGGCGAAACCCAGATTTACTTTGCGGGATACAGCAACCGCAACAACTCAAAGGGTAACGGCTGTATCTATCGCTCTGACCTTCTCGGCGCCAGCACCACCAGCCCAAGCGGTACCGCAACGGTATCAACGGCAACTGTGGCCCAGCCGTTCCAGTTGGTATCGCCAGTTCAGGCATTGCCAATGTCACCGGACGAGTACCCAGTCTGCGTTCAGTCCTACCTAAACTTCATCTTCATCGGCACCAACCGAGGCATCCGTATGGCTCAGACGTTGAGCGTGTACGACCCGACCGCCACGGCTACCGGCGACCTCAAATCAGGACCGCTGATTCCTAACATCCTTCAGCCGTTGAACAACCCCGTCACGGCAATCATTGGCGATGGTCGCTTCGTCTGGTTTACGTGGAACAACTACGACTCATCCAGCACCGGCCTCGGCAAGATGGACTTGACCACGTTCATCAACGGCGACCCACTTGCCCCAGTGTATGCCTCCGACCTTATGGTGACTGGCCAGGGCACGATTAACTCGTTGGCGTGGAACCCAGTAACCAACTTGCCGGTTATTGCCGTTAGCGGATTAGGCGTTTACACTCCCTACGCCACAAACACCAATGGTCGCATTACGGCCACCCAGTATGTTCCTACCGGCAACATCACCACGTCTATTTTTGACTACGGCATCCCCGACCAGAAGGCACCCGTGTACTTTGAGTACGGCGGTGTCACGCCCGATAGCTCAACGCTTCAGGCTAACGTCATCTGCGAACCGCTTGAACCGGCTATTGCCAAAACCCTTACAACGATTAATCCTGTTTTTCCATACAACCAAGTTGCTTTCTCATCGCCAACCGTAATTGGTACCGCAATTAAGGAATACAGTCTTGGCGTTGCTGGAACGGGTGTGCAGAGTCCAAAGTCATCACAGTTCCAAGTTGTTATCAACCTGAACGCCGGTACATCTGGCCTTACAACGCCAACGCTGTACCGCTGGACGCTTAAATCGTTCCCGAACGTAGTGTCTGGTACCAACATCAGCGTGGTCCTACAGTTGTTCTCCGTCGACGTTGTAGATGGCGTGGAAGTGTACATGGACCCCTACGACAACTTCTACTGGCTGGAATCGCTACGCCAATCGCAAAACCTTGTGACGTATCAGGAAGGCCCGCTAAGCGCCAGTATTGCCATTATCGAATCACTGGACTGGATTCCTCACAAGCGCCGAGACAACTACGAAAACGGGTATGAGGGTGACTGCGTTGTCACTATCAAGACCCTTGGACCATACTCCTACAACAAGCCAAACACAAACTAAAGGACAAACATGACAGATACCCGTAACGCTATCGTGGCCTGGGCTAAGTGGGCCGTGGCTAACAAAGCACACTTCAACTATTCGGAAGGCCCTAACCGCGCCGAAGCAATTGGCGTGTACCCACCTAAGTTCCCAATGTTCATGGACTGCTCAATGTTTGTGACGTGGTGCTACTGGATTGCTGGTTGTGCGACCGACCCCACCAACAAGGCAGGTTTTGCTACGCACGAGGGCTATACCGGCACCGAGTTGTCGGCAGGCACCGAGATTCCACTCGCACAGGTTCAGCCTGGTGACGCCATTGTTTATGGTCCTGGCACCGGCTGGCACACGGCTCTGGTTGTCGAGGCTGGCCCAGACCCCTTGACTGTCAGCATGGGTCAGCAGGGCGACCCCTCGTTTGTCCACGTATCGCAGGACGGGCGCCAGCCCCAGCGTTACCTCCGCTTCAACACTCAAGGCACCCCACGCCTTCCGAAAGCATGATGGCGGCCATGTTCACCTCAGCGAACTTCTGGTACATCACTGAAGCAATCGTTGTGGTGGCAGGCGCATTTGTCGGTGTATGGCGTGTGATTCACAATGCTTTGGCCCGTTCGGTCACTGAGCGACTCCACGAACTACAGGCAGAACTGAAGCCCAATCACGGCTCATCTATGCGAGATGCGATTGACCGCATTGAGCGCAGCCTAGACGAAGTAAAACTGGAACTGGCTCGACACTTGGGCGCACACGAAGGACTGTAATGAAGCGTTGGAAGCACCCGATTACGGGCGAGAACATCACGTTGGGGGAACACCTGTCATGGACAGCACAGAACGCGATTCGGCGCTGGGAGTTTGTGGGAGTCGTGACTCTTGCTACGGTGGTTTGCTGGGGCATTGGAACGGCGGGTGTACTTCAGTGGTGGAACTTCACGGCGTCATACATGGCGGTACTGATTGAATTGGTCGTGGGTATTGCCATGTACCAGCAGACGAAAGCCGACGCCAAAGTAATCCGTAAGATTCTGGCGATGGAGGACCACCAGTTCTCTGAGCTGAAGCGCCTCATTGAAAAGGTCGAGGAAGATTTAGAGGAATTTCATGAAGGCCGGTGATTTGGTCCTGTGCCACTCAACGGGTATCCTCGGTCGGGCTATCCGCATTGCCGAGAAGCGACTACAGAATAGTCAGTTCTCCGAGTGGAACCATATCGCTATCCTTGACCGAGAGGTAGATGGCGAGTGGTACGTTATCCAAGCAGAAGCCCACGGCGTGACCAACGATAAGAAGTTGTCCTCGGTCGCACCTGGTGGCCGATACGAAGTCATCACCCTGCCCGCTGGCGTCGACGTTGATAAGGTGCTGACCTTTGCTCGCGCTCAAGTGGGCGATGCCTATTCGTGGCTGTCGATTCTGTCCTGTGCGTTTGATATGTGGCTCCCGCAGGCAATCTGTTTCCGGCGTGGCGACACGTGGATTTGCTCAGGGCTGGCCGCCGCCGCTTTGTGGTTTGGTGGCTTTGAGAAGCTGGTACACCTGAACGATGTGTATACCTGCACCCCCGCCGAGATAGCACAATTTTGTACGCAAGGGTTGTAATTACAACGTTGTAATGCTAAACTCAGCATGACCAAGGAGGTCTTGCTATGGCTTTACCTATCCCTGCTACACACGTTGTTATCCCCGACACTCAGGCTAAGCCTGGTGCCCCAACAGACCACTTGCGCTGGATTGGTCAGTATATCGTTGACCACTTTAAAGACCAGCCTATCAAGATTATCCACCTAGGCGACCACTGGGATATGCCCTCTCTGTCTATGTACGACAAGGGCAAGAAAGCAATGGAAGGCCGACGCTACGTGGCCGACATTGAGGCGGGCAACGAAGCCTTTACTGTCCTGAATCAAGCCCTGATTGACCTGAACAAGACCCGTAAGGCAACCAAGCACGCCAGCTGGAAGCCAGAACGCTACATCCTGCGTGGCAACCATGAGGACCGCATCAACCGAGCCGTGAACGCCGACGCCCAGTTAGAGGGTGTGGTCGGTGACTGGCAGTTCAATGACGTGGCGCTGGGCTGGAAGCCGGTGCCGTTTTTGGACATCCTCTGGCTTGATGGCGTGGCCTACTCGCATTACTTCTACAACCCTATGACCGGCAAGCCGTTAGGAGGCACCATTGACTCGCGACTCAAAAGCATCGGACACTCGTTCTCGATGGGGCACCAGCAAACGCTCGGCTATTCGCTCCGCTTTGTGGCAGGCAAGTCACAACACGGACTGGTTGCGGGAGCGTGCTATCTACACGATGAGGATTACAAAGGTCCACAAGGAAACGCCCACTTCCGAGGACTCGTCGTTAAGCACGAAGTCGAGGGTGGCGCGTACTGTCCAATGTTTATCTCTCTTGATTATCTGTGTCGCCGTTATGAAGGCGTGCGCCTAGAAACCTTCATGAAGAAGAAGTACGGCATCACCTGGCAAGGCTAATTTGACATGACCCACCGGAGTGTGTATCTTCGGTGCCATGCAAAATACCAAATGGATGAAACAAGCTGCTTGTAGCGGTGTGGACTCAAGAATTTTCCACCCCAAAGTCAATCAGCAAAACCAATACGCCCCCGATGTAATTGCGTTGGCGTTGTCGTACTGCAACATTTGCCAGGTGAAAGAAAACTGCCTAGCCTATGCTTACGACAACAACATCCAACACGGGGTGTATGGTGGGCTGACTGTTCGTGGCCGTCGTAAGTTCAAAAACAAATGGAGAAAGGAACAAAATGAAATTCAAAATAACGCTTGATGCATCGCAGTACTCGACCCTCATGGTTGCTATTGCTTACACCGAGGTGACGTTGAAGGACCCAGCTGTTTTGGAACGGCTGAAGGTGCTTAAGAAGCACATCATCGACACGTTTGAAAATTAATCCTTGACTCGTGTGACACCCCTGCTGTACCGTATAAACATCTCTACAGAAAGAGGAACAAATGTATAAAGCGGAAACTCCGTTAATTACAAGTGCGCTTGTTGAAGAGTTGCACGTCAAATCAGCAATCCCAAAGCCAACGGCAATGGGCACACCATTGCGCTACTCATCTGCTTTTGGCTGTGGCCGACAGCAGGGATACGCAGCCCTCGGCGCTGAACCAACCGAGCCAATGGACGAAGCAGGCGCTTGGGCTACCGGCCTCGGCACCATTATCCACGAGGCACTTCAAGACTGCATCAGTCGTAAGTTCCCCTCGGCGCAGTTTGAGGTGGCATCAAAGATTGAGCAAACTTCTGGCTCGTGTGACGCACTCATCGCCTACGCCGAACTGGAACCTTTTATTACCTACGGCTGGAGTCACAAGCAGGGGACGCACGTTCTCTACGAACTTAAGACGATGGGAACCTACTCGTTCGATAAGCAGGTGGGCTGGAACCGTATGCGTGGGGTTGCCAGCGAAGGAGAAGGCCCAGCTCTTAAGGCAATCGCACAGGCCGGTATGAACGCCATTGGCATCATGGCCGAAAACCCTGACGTGACTATTGAGTGGCTGGTTATGGGTTCCATTACGTTCGAGGCGCTGTCGAAGAACAAGGCAGCGAACATGGGCGTAGAAGGCACCAACCGCTTCTTGGCCGAGTTTTACATACCTTCGTCAGAGTGGAGTCCTATCGCCCACGAAGAGATGAACCGTATGCGTGGCTTGGCGTGGACTATTGACAAAGGCTACTTGGCCGACCGTGTTGCGATTGATGACAATGGCAAGGCTATTGAACTCAATCCCAACTCCGGCAAGTTTTGGCAGTGCGACTACTGTGCTTTTAAAACAGTGTGCGTACAAGACGGTGCCGGTCAGGTTCGCATCATGGATTCTGAATTAACAACCAGAAAGGAAAACCAATAATGGCTAGAAGCCAAGAAATCAACGAGTTGGCAGCAGCCCTCGTCGCAGCACAGGCCGAGTTTTCGGCAGTCCCGAAGGGTTCAAACAACCCCTTCTTCAAGAGCAAGTACGCAGCCTTGCCTGACGTGGTGGCCTCGGCTAGCCCCGTTCTGGCGAAGCATGGGCTTGCTGTCACTCAGGGCATCTCGTTCCAGCAGGGCTTTAGCGATAACGCTAATGTTCTGCACGACACGCTCACCACTTCCCTGATTCACAAGTCGGGTCAGTGGATTGAGTCGGAGATGCCGTTGCACCTGCCTAAGCAAGACCCACAGGGTCAGGGGTCGGCAGTCACCTACGCTCGACGTTATGCGTACATGGCTATCCTCGGCCTGGTGGCCGATGACGATGACGATGGCAACGCAGCCAGCCGACCAAAGGTTCAGACCCAGCCCAAGCCAGCGCCGAACCACGCACAGGAATCTCGTGACCTCACGACCCAGTTGCGTGACCGCCTGACCGCTAAGTACGGCGAGCCAATCAAGGGCAAGGAAGCAGTGGAGAAGATTCTCGGCAAGGAAATCAACAAGCTGTCCGAGTTGAGCGACGCCGAGATTGCTGGCGTTCTGCTTGAGTTGAAGTGAGCCACCGCCACGAGTGGCTATTGACGCTGTGCGCCACACCCTTTGTATTCTGCAAGGGGTGTGGCTCGCAGTTCAAGCCGGAGAATCAGCAGCTACCATACAGAGGGAAAGTACCTGAGAAGTATGTCCAAAAAGTTTAAGACGTTTCGATGCCCAAAGTGCCTGCTCGTGGTGGAAGCAATCGCCATTGAGGTTGCACATCGTTGCCCTAGCGACAAGACTAAGGTTGTGACGTTCAGGGAACTAGAAGATTGTGAGATGGAGTGATTAACGTAGCCTTTATTGCGACCATGACTGCGATTGCATTTGTATTTGGGATTAACCGATGACATTGACAGCGGTATCCCTTTTTGCGGGCGTAGGTGGGTTTGACCTGGCTATGCATCGCAACGGCATCAACGTAGTAGCGACAGTAGAAATCGACAAGAACGCCAGAGGCGTATTACAGCACCAGTTCCCCGAAGCCACACACTTCGAGGACGTGACGAAAGTGAGTGGAGATGAACTCCGAGCAGCAGGATTCGTTCCCGATAGAGGGATTATTACCGGCGGTTTCCCGTGCCAAGACCTCTCGGTCGCTGGCAAACGTGCCGGTCTTGCCGGACAACGCTCCGGCCTATATTGGGAGATTGTACGACTGGTGGATGAGCTTTCGCCGAAGTACCTCGTCCTCGAAAACGTTCCTGGTCTTTTGTCATCAAACGGAGGACGGGATATGGGAGTCGTCATCGGGGCGCTTACTGACAGGGGGTACGGTGTCAGCTGGCGTGTGCTTGACGCTCAATACTTTGGAGTCCCACAGCGTAGGCGTAGAGTCTTCATTGTCGGATGTGCTGGAGACAGAGGGGACACATCTGCAGAAATACTCGCTCTCAGCGAAGGCCTGCAAGGGAATCTTGCAGAGGGCAAGCCGAAGAGGAAAGACACTGCCACCGATGCTGGAACAGGCTCTCATGTGTTCGGTGAAACAGGATTTGCCAGAGACACAGAGGGACAACTGAAAACTCTTAACGCAACTCAATACAAGAGAGGAACAGAGAGTGTCGTGGTGGGTCAAGACAGTGAGGTCAGGGAAGAGATTTGCTGATGGCAGTCTTCCAGCAGAAGTCTGGTCTGAAAATGCCACTATTCCAACTCTGAACATCATGGACAACACAGGTGAATCAAGAGCAACAGTCATCATCTTTGATACCGGCTCGCATGGAGATGGGATACGCATGAGTGATGAAATAGTGCCGACGATGAACGCACGCATGGGAACTGGCGGCAATAACACGCCGATGATTGCCTATCCAATGCACGGAGGAATTATTGGTCGTCAAGACCACAACGGCCCAAACGGAACGGGGTTCGGCCCAGAGAACGGCCCCTCATACACCTTGACAAAGGAAATGGTTAGACACGGAGTAGCAACACCTGCAACAGTTCGACGTTTAACACCCACCGAGTGCGAGCGACTTCAGGGCTTCCCCGACGGCTGGACGGCTCAGCGCATTGACGAGAAGAAGGGGCTCATCGAGCAGGCAGACTCCGCTCGCTACAAGCAGATGGGCAACGCTGTCGCAGTACCAGTAGTAGAGTGGATTTTCCAGAGACTAGTAGAACAGGACAACAATGAGCTTTGAACTTATTCTTAAAGAAGTGCAGGCGGGCGAAACAAAGTGTTGGCTTTGGAACCGTTCTGTGCGCTCCGATGGATACGGAACTTACTACGCCAATGGCAAACAAAACTATGCCCACCGTTTCGCTTATGAAACATTGGTCGGGCCGGTACCGGAGGGCATGCAACTAGACCACCTGTGTCGTGTGCGTAACTGCATTAACCCGAAACACCTAGAGCCGGTGACGCAAGAAGAGAACACCCGTAGAGCGGTCGAAGCGAACCGCCGAACTGCGTGCCCACAAAGCCATCCCTACGACGAAAAAAACACATACCTGTATCACGGGTACAAGAAGTGCAAGACCTGTAAATTAGAAGCAACAAGAAAATGGAGAAAGCAAAATGAACTTTAATTTAATCCTCAAAGAAGTACAGGCACTTCACGATAAGAAGTCACGGGACTACGGGCGACCAGGCGACCCCTACTTCAATATTCGTGGCTCCGAGGACTTCGGTATCTCATCGTGGATTGGTGCGGTTATGCGTGCCAACGATAAGATGCGCCGACTTCAGATGGCCGCTGCCGGTGGCACTCTCGCCAACGAGGGTGTAGAGGACAGCCTGCTGGACATGATTACCTACCTGACTATCGCACTTGATGAGTACCGGAACAAGAACTTCAAGTTCGCCAGCCTGTGCGCCCAGTGTGGTGAGCAGTTCGGTGCCGACACGCAGGAACACCTACTCGACCTGACCGACCTACATGACTGTAAGAAAGACGGGATTGGTGTTTAATGCTGTTAGCAATTATGTCTACGCTCGTTCTTATTGGCGCAATATCAAACCTGATTAACGGTAAGCGATGAAGTACGCATGGGAACTCTGGCTCTTCCTCGTGCCTATCGTGGCGCTGATTACGTTCTACGTCTGGCTAGACCGATGACCCCCACCGAAATCAAAGCCCTACGAGAGAAGCACCAGCCCGTGTTTCAGAACATCGGCAGAGCTGGCGACCTGAACTACTGCGCCGGTTGTAAAGGTCCCAACGGCACGCTCATCAACCTGTGGCCGTGTGACGCAGCAAAAGCATTGGAGTATTGTGACTGACATTTACAAGGAAGCTCTTTGCCAGTTCATACAGCAGGGCAAATTGACGCTCTCAGAGGTGGAAGAGATGGTGGCATACCTAGAGTCCACCTCTATCGAAAGAAGCCGTCAGACGCCAACCTGGGTGGCAGCAGAGCGACTGTGCAAGATGCTACACGATGGCATTGTGGCCAACTCGTACCGTCCCTTCAAGCTCAACGTCACCAACATCGCCCACATGGAGAAGTGCCTGCGGATTGATGACGTATGGGAGAAGGACGCCCAGATGATTATCCAGTGGTGCCTCGGCCACGAATTTTGGAGTAGCGTCATTTTGTCTCCGGCCAAGTTCCGCAAGCACTACGGCACAATGTACGGTCGCAGGGTCGAGGAAAACCGCAAGAAAGAGAGCGCAAAAAAGGCGCAAATCACAGAGGTGTCTGCCCCTCGTATTCCAGTCGCTGACCAGGACTTTTTTGAGCAGAAGCGCAAGGAACATGAGGAAGCTGTGCCTATGCCCAAAGACTTCAAGCGTGTGCTAAAATTAGCGCCATGACTGAAAACATTACAATCAGCACCGAGGCCGCAGTTCTAGCAACTGAAGCCGCAGTCGATGCGCTTATGAACAAGTTTGTTCCCGCACTCGTTAAGGCTGGCGTGACCCAGAAGCAACTGCGTGAGGCTCTCGACAGCATCAAGGGAACAAGTGACAACGCCTGAAAAGGCTAAAGGCTCTCAATGGGAGCGTGATGTTGCCAAAGTGTTTAACGATATGGGATACCCCAACGTCGAACGTCGCTACGGCGCAGGCAACACAGTGGATAAGGGCGACCTGAACGGCTTTGCCCACGCCATTATCATTGAGTGTAAGAACCTAAAGACCATTACCCTCTCGACCATTATGGACGAAACAGCCAAAGAGCGTGAGAACGCTAAGGCTGAACTGGGTATCGCAGTTATCAAACGACGCAACAAGCCAGCCCGTCTGGGCTACGCAGTTGTCACACTCGAAGAAATGATTTACTTGCTCAAGCAAGCTGGATACTAATCTGATATAATTCCTATCGTGTCGCTTGGCACACGAATAGAAAGCATAGATAGAAATGAGTACCACCTTGATTGGTCGCTTGACTGCCGACCCAGAGCTGAAGTTCACGAACAAGGGAACGTCAGTCACCAACTTCAGCATCGCTGTGAACCGCAAGAAGGGCGATGAGGATTACGTTTCATACTTCGACTGCATCGCTTGGGGCGACCTCGCTGCCGGTGTGAACACTCTTAAGAAGGGCGACCGTGTTATCGTTCACGGCTACCTGAACCAAGACCGCTACGAAAACAAAGAAGGCAAGACTGTCTCCAAGACTGTCCTCGTGGCCGACGCTGTAGGCAACGAACTTCGTTTCGCTGGCAAGGACGCTAAGCCTACGACCCCAGAGTCAGACTGGTAAACAATGACAAATTGGTCTGAAGCTCGATGTATCGGGCAGACTGACCTCTTCTTCGATGACCGCCTCACACATCAGGCAAGCGAAATCTGCGCTACCTGCCCCATTAAAACTGATTGCCTACACTGGGCGCTCGAACATCAGGAAGCGTGGGGAGTGTGGGGCGGTTTGTCGTATCAGGAATTACGCATCGTAGCTGTGTCTCTGGGCTACGAGCCACCGAACCGGAAGTCTCCCGAACACGGCACAGAGAGCGGTCACGCTTGGCATCGTAGGCGCAAGCTTAAAGACCCCAACCACGAGTTTTGCCAGCCCTGTGTAGATGCCTACAACGCTGCCTCTAAGGTGCGTGTGGCTCGCTATCGTAAGAGAAAGAAGTAGGGGCTGGTCGGGGGGAACGCACTTGGAAAGAGGGATACAAGTCGTTCATTACAGGTGGAGAAGTCCTACCCCCGAACCAGCAAACTTATTATAGCACTACTATCGTCTGTTGGCAAACATATTCATAAGAAATACGCACAGCCCTACCACCACTATAAACGTGATGAACGCAATATGGTTGCCTGGTGTGAAGTGGCTACCGAAGTGTATAACCACAAACCTTACAACATAGTGCGCTAGGACAACAGATAGCGCATACAGGGCTAGTCGCACCCCTCGCCCGCTAGAACGTCAGCTAAGCGGTAATACAACTCCAAGAACTCCGGTGTTTCTTCCTCGTTCATTAGAAGAAATCCCCACACAGGTCGCACACGTCAGCCCAACCTTCGTAGGCTTCCTGCGCCATAATCGGGTGCATATTGCTTGGGATACTCTCCGGCTCTAACCACGCATTGTGGTCGTAGCAGTCGGCGCAAATGGTGTTTGGTCGCTTGCCACAGCCATAGGAGCAAAGTCCGTCCGGCTGACAGTCGAAACTGAAGTAGCCCACAATGTCCGTTGTAATAGTCTCGCTCATCTTTATTCCTTATCTCCTAATAGAACTTCTAATTTATCCATATTTTCCTGCGTGAACGCTCCCCAGCTCATAACTGATGCGTAGCCACCGCCAACGCTTCTGGCGATAGGCTCAACTACACGCCACTTCTCTCCGTCAAACCTGACCGCAAACTCACTAATCATATTTGCCCTAATCATAAATGTCATCTCCCTTGATGTAGACCTCGATAAGTTCACCCTCTGTCCACTTCTCTTCGCAGATGTAATATCCTAAGCGGTTCACGAAGTGGATACCATTAAAGATATACAGTCCCCAGTCGCCCTCGTAGAGCGTCCAGACGTTGTATGGCTGAAAGCTCTTGACACGCTCCCAGTCCTCGCCATATACGTCTAGGAGTTGTTCTAAGGGCTTGTAGCGTTCTTCCCACTCTTCCTCAGTAATCTGTATGGTCTTAATCACGCTTGCCCACTCTCCAGCAGAAACAGTATCTCTGACTTCAGGCTTTCGCAGGCAGCCCCCAGTTCCTCGAACGGCCCACGCCCCCAGCCATACTCTTCCTCTACGACATCGCCCAAGTGGTTGATGTGGTCGTATAGGTCTTTCATCTCTTTCTCCACGATGCTCATACAGCTACCACCATTGCGTTTTCGCAAAGCATCGCCCCCACCTCTGGCTTCTCATTGTAGAAGAACCAGTAGAAGATGCCATCATCTTTCATTTCGCTAATAGGCTCGCACTCGTATTCGTATTCGTCGGTAATGTATCGGTAGTAGCGGTAGCACTCTACGTGAGGGTGTCTATCGCAGTCCGACCACTCACCAGCCCGACCCATACCAACAGTCACGTTGTATTCCTCGCCGGTATCCAGCCACCGAATAGTAATCTCTTGCGTTGTGTATTTCTCAGCCATTACAGTGTCTCCTTTAAGTCCACACGGCTTGCGTTCACCCACGTTTCTCCGTATCCGGTAGCAGGCTTCACTAGGTATCGCACGTTGCCATACGACTGCTTAACGTCCGTGACGTGAACACCGAACACCAGCTCTCCCTCCTTGATGTATCCAGTCTTGCCGATTACGTTGTTCATTTCTTTAATGCTCATTTGTATCTCTTTCTCTTTAGAAGTGGAAGTCCACTACGATTAGGTGTTGCTTATTGGGTGCTGTTATGATGCGCCCTCGGACGTAGTTAAAACGCTCGGTGTTTTTATCTAGGTCGTAGAAGTATGCGTTCTGCTGTCCGTGACCCCTAACGCTCGCTATCGCTTTTTCTAGCCAATACATATCGCTATTACTGTCCGCTACCTCTCCGTCAAAGGTCTTTAGGTCGCTGATAAGTCCAGCCAAATCCTTGATGTAGCTGAGATTATCCTCCACCTCCTTCGCTCGGTCGGTCTTGGCACGCTCTAAGGCTTGGGTGAAGGCATCGGGGTCGGTTGCGTATGAGATGACCTCGCCAAACTCATTACGCCAACGTCCACCTACCTCGCACCAGTCTGACCACTTAAAGGGCGAATACTTATCGTGGATAACTTCGTCGACAATGCCTAGAGCCTCATCTCCGTCATCTGCCACCACTGCTACAAACTGATATACGTGCATTACAGCACCTCCTCAATAAAGTTGTCGGGATTAGCACCCGTCTGGTCGTTAAAGGCTAACGGGGCAAAAATACGTGCCTCATCTTCGTTTGATGCGATTACATCAACTGTGTAGGTGTATGTGACAGTCATATATGGTGTCCCGTCAGTATCGTAATTAACAGTCATTACAGCTCACCTGCTTCCTGAAGTGCCTGACGTGCCTGCTCACGCTCTGTCTCAACACGCAACTTGTATGCCTCGATGCTCTGATTAAACATATCCATAGCGGTCTGCTTAACCTGCTCGAAGGTATCGCACTCAATTTCTTCGAGCTCCCAATTCTGACGAACTCCGAACTTGACGCTTGGGACGTTATCTTCCACCACAAACTTGATGGATATTTTTACAGACCCTACGGGTGAGTTGTATTCATACCCTACAAATAGTTTTAGGTAGTGGTCGCTGTAATCCTTAGCACTCCAGACTGGTGTGAAGTCCTTTGCTACACGCTCTAGGGCTACACGAGCATTTGAGATAGCCCTGTTTCGTGCCTCCACGCCTACTGTGCCTACTGTGCTTTGCGCCTCGGTAAGCAGGTTCACCAACTTGGTGCAGGCTGTCTTGGTGGAGCGAATACCGCTAGTGATAGAACGGAGAGCGAGCTTCTGCTTCAGTTCTTCAATTTCATTAGCGGGGATATAGTGACCAACTGATAAGACGCTTACGTCAGGATAGTAGTATCGCAACGCATTACGTGTGCTGTCAGTCAGTTTGATAAACACAGACACACTCTCATCGTGAGCCGGTGGAATTGTAAACGGGTTCTTATTCATTACATCTCTTTCTATGGTTAAAGTCAGTCGCTCTCTACGGCTGACAGTTAGTTAAATTAATACGGCACTACAGGTAAAGCAAATTAAATTGAGTGATAGTCGCTATCTTACTTACGCATACCTCCGACCTTCAGAACGATATTGATTAAGACGATAGGTGTCATCAGGAATACGAATATCTCCCAGATAGGGTGGCTCTCCGGCACAAGGCGGGCGGCGTAGTAGGCGATGAAGAAGCTCACCACACACAACACGGCGATGAGGTAGTCGTTAATCGTATTACGCATTGAACACAAACCCGTCAGTAATGTAATACCCGTCAATTTCCAAGTCCCGCCACACTGCCGCATAGTCAATGTAGTAGCGCACGTAATCGGGGATATCAAACGATGCCTTAAAGTATTCCTCGGCGTATTCCTCTCCGGTAGAATACTCGCCCTGATAAGCATCTTCGCACGCTCGAATAACGATGTCGGCATCTTCGGTAGCCCAGTAAAAGGCATCATTTTCGTAAAAGGCTACTAACACGCCCTCTGGCACGGGGTAATCCATACTTTCATTGTATTTTAGGAGCGCATCTAAAGCTGTTTTTTCTCTCTCGTGAAGTGCCTCAATTAGTCCAGTTGTCATTGTGTTATCCCTCTTTCTTTTAGTGCTAGTCGCTTTCTTAATTGCGTATGCCATTAGTGACCGCACCCAGTCTGACCGCACCCAGCGCAGTAGTCGCTAACCGGCGTGAGGTCGCTCACGTCGAAGGTGAAGATGCGGTTATCTCCCACCATTACGCACTCGACCCTATCGTAGTCGTAGCCACTTTCGACGAGCACGTCTGGCCCGTCGCAGTCACGCCACGTCACCTTAGAGCAGGCTCCGCACACCGCTTGGTAGCAGTCGGCGTGTCCTCGTGAGCAGTCTTGCCACTCATCTCGGTCACTCCCGTGAGCGCAATTATCGGACTCCGCAAACCGCAGGGCTGTCCAAGCGATACCCTTATAACCGCTAACTATATAGGTGAGGCTAAAGTCCACATTTAGTTCTGTTGCCATTTTTCTATTCCTCTTTCTTTTTAGTGCTAGTCGCTCTCTACGACTAACAGTATTAACTGTATTCTATAGGTAATGCGTTGTCAAATATATTTAGCAGATAGTGGTTATCTGTTTAGTAGATAATGCTCCACGTGCCTACTCTGTCCTCTTCCCACTTTTCCATCAGGAAGTCCTCTCCCTGAGCGTGACCCCACTCCATAAGCTCAGCGACATATTTAGCAGTATCCAGACTTGTGAAGTCTCCGATTAGGTCGATGCTCCCGCTATAGAGCGAATAGCGCACGCCTTCAGGCATTAGCGCTCTTTTAATCGTGTATGCCATTACAGCGCCCCCCAATTCCCTGCGCTGTCTTTCTGCCATAGTCCCTGCTCGCTGTTATCGTCATCGCTTAAGAACTCCGCAACCCGTTGCGCTGTCTCCAACTCTCTAAACACTCCGATAAGGTGAAGGCTACATTTACAATACTTATCTCTATACAAGGCGTATCCTCCGTCGAACCCTTGCGTAATTGTGTATTCCATTAGTTGTCTCCCTCATATTCTGCGATTACTGTGAAGCGGTCTCCACCTAGCGGTGACTTACAGACATCGCAGGGTAGCCACCCGAAGTGTGTTTCTGTATCTTCGTCCAGCGAGATAGTCCAGCCCTCCAGCGCTGTTGTAATTCGCTCCATATCCTCACGGCTAATGTCCAGTCCATTAGTCCCGTTTTGACTAATCACCAGACAGTCTACACATACTTGCGCTACTAACATTAGTTGCCTCCCTCCGGCTCTGATGTTTTAAACATCTCACGCTTAAGCCCTGATGACTTAGAGACATACAGAGCGATACCCTGCTCCCGTAGTGAGTATGAGGGAGCTCGGTGTTCTTCGTTCACCACTAGACCACGCTTAGCCAATTCCTTAACGGCGGTGTAGACAATTTGGTCTCCGTATCCGTATTGGAAGCCCAGACTAAATACCCACTCACCATTAGCACTAACCCGTGCGCTCTGATACGTGGAGCCATAAGTCTTATCACGCCACTCACGCACCTCCACGTGAACGCTAGTAATCTTATCCATTGTGTTATTCCTCTCTCTATGACTATGCGCTCTCTACGCCTAGCCTCTCTAACTATAGCACGTCGCTACAGTAGCACCCGCCGCAAGTCTCGCACTTGCCTAGTCCCTAATCGGTGGCGGGTTGTCCCTCTCTAGTTGTCTGTCTGCTCCTCTAGTTCTTCCACGTAGTAATCATCATACCAGCCATCTACCCACTCCGGCGAACCCTGCTCCGGCTCCGGCTTAGTTGTGTAGATGAAGTCCCAAGCCTCTAAGAAACTGTTGAACGATAGGTTAGGGTCGTTGCTCCCAAACTCCGTCCATAGTCGGTTGCCAGTCCAACCCTTAATTACCCACTTTGCCATTAGTCTATTCCTCTCTAGCTGTCTGTCTGTTCGTGGCACTCATAGCACCCGATACGGGCGCTAAATATCTCTAGCGGGTGAACCCTGCTCCCGCATCGAACGCACGTTGTAATTTCTTCATCGTGCTCCCGATAGAACCTAGTTGTAATGTATGTCATCACTTACCTCCCCACATCTTCGTAAGTTCTTCGGCTGTCGGCATAGTGAAAGTCTTAGCGTGACAGTCTACGCACACTCCCTTAGGGAATACCTCTAAGCGGTGAACAAGCGCCCCGCACTCCTTACACGTAATAAGCTTAATCATCTTTCTATTCCTCTCTCCTGATGTTTCACGTGAAACAATTAGTAACGAAATCCAATTTTTGCCGCAAGTAGCAACATCTCTTCCCGAACCGGATTGTTTTTGATATCGCGGTGGGAGATGAAAACAAGGTGTGCTAGGCGCGCGGCATCTTCTTTGGAGATGGTCACCATCTCTTCTGGTGATGTGGTCACCTGGTGGGCATCGTTGCCACCAGGGAGCATCGTTTCTGGCAAATTCTCGTTAGACATAGGGGTATCCCTCTTTCTTCTCTATCAGGTGTCCATCACCTGATAACTACACACTACACGCCATAGGCAACGAACGCAACACAAAAATAGAGATATCGGCTATCTCTGTTTTTTAGGTGTAATACATCTAGTATACAGATAGCTAGGGGTAATAGATGACTAATTTAGTCGGGATTCGTTCTACCGGCCGGTAACTGGTCTGGCAATAGGGTTGCCTACCCCTGCCAATTGTAGGGCTTGGAGAGGCTTACAGCCCTGATAGAGGCGATATCGAGCTACGTGATAGGGATTAATTTACTATCAGGTAAGTAGATGAGGTGTTTCGGGGTGTCGGTCTGGCAGTCACGGGGTGAGAGTGCTAGCGGTCGGTCGGTGAGAGTGCTAGCAGTCACGGGGTGAGAGTGCTAATTCCTGACTGTTTAGGTCGGGTATATGGGTTAGGTATGGTGAAAGCCAACCCATCTCGTTCCCTGATAACAGATGCCTTCACGCCTACTATCTGGTAAGCAGATGTATGACGGGGGGGTGTGCCGAGGCGGGGGTGTTATTTGCTAGTGTTTATCCCGTCTACGGAGAACTGTCATTATCGCCAAATCCCATACAGACCAGGCTTTTTGGCTAGTTTTGTAAACAAAACCTTTGTATGTATGTTGTTTTTTCCTCACGTCACGAATCGTCAGATTCGGGACAAAGGCGTCTGTCAAACCAGCTTTAATTTGTACTAGCAAAACCACTGTCAACGGGCTTCATGGCCCAGGGTCATCGCACGGGTCTGTAGTCCTTGCTAACCGTCTGTCCTCATCGCATTTTCTTAGCAAGGGTTAAAAGCATTTAAAAACAACTCGCCCGACTTTCCCTCACCTTTTTGTAATTCTCGACAGGCTGCTACCACCGCACGGCGCAAGGAGAGGCTGTGAACCAAGTCGGTAGTTCTTGCCGTTTCATCTGTGTTCAGACGTGCGCCAACCTAATACCGCTCTAACCGGCTAAGTACGGTCAACCACCCCGCCGGGACTCCAACCCACGCCCACCTAGTCTGTGGGAGACATATCTGAGTACAGCTGTTAGTTAATCTTAATCATGGCCGATACTTCGGCGGGGGAGAGTTTCGTAACGGTGACACCGCCCTTGCTGGCGTTCATGGCCGCAATGTAATCCTTCTCTGCCTTATTACGCTTGTAGGCGCGGCGGTTGGAACGGCGTGTGTTCACGGAACCCATGTACCCATGATACACCATCCGCGGCGCGGCGCAAGTCCTTCCGGCGTAACTTTTTGGTATCACCGCTGATACACTTGTACGTGCCCTTAAAACGCGGAAGCTCTGCCAAAACAGTCTCGGCCAACATTAAGACCGAGATGAAGGCGGGGAAGCCCCAGAAGCAGGCGGTTGCCATTGCTCTGTCCAAGGCCGGAAAAGCGAGGAAAAAATAATGTGCATCACCTGTGGCTGTGACAAGATGTGTAACTGCGCCGGATGCGCAGCTCTTGCCGAGAAGTTCTCCAGCGAACCTATTAGCGACAACCCGCCAAAGACCGACGAGTACTAGTCCGAATTGTATGCGGTCGGCGGTGCGCTGACCCCCTTTTTCTGCTATACTCGGATTACCGGAAAATCCGGTTCGAACTGCGGTAAGCGACAGGGACCCCTTGGTTTAGGCCAGGGGGTCCCTGTGCGTATGCACCTCGGTGCTTCAGAAATTTTTTAGGACCTCCGCAAAGTGTGTTAAGGTATGAGGGTGCAAGTCGCACAACTCAGTAGCACTCGTGCTTCTCAAAGACCCCTGCCGTAACAGGTGGGGGTCTTTGTGTATAATGACGGTATGACCAAAACCATTAACACTCACGTTACTGCTGTGATTTCTGCGGCATCGTCAATCCTGGCTTTGCTTCACCCAGGGTTTGAACTGAACTCAGTTGTTCAGGCATTTGCTGTTACTGTTCCAGCTTTGATTGCCGGTGGCATTGAAGCCCTGCACTTTGTCAAGGAACACACGCTCAAGGCAGACCTGATTGGCGCCAACCACGTTGTTCAGCAGTTGCTTGCTGCTCAGGCTGCGCCAGCCACTGAGCCTGCGGCCACGCCTGCGCCTACGACGCCAGCCGCCTAATGGCTAACGAAGATTCGATTGCCAGTTCACTCCGTGAGTGGCTTGACACGAATCTTCCCAAATTTCTAACTAGCATCAACTCCGAACTTCTCGATGAAGAAGAGTGGAAGATGCCGGTCATTGAGGACTACTGCCTCGTCGTTGCTGTGAGCGATTACAGCGATGGCGGTGGCGGTGTCTTTACGATTTATGGGAATACGCCAGCGTACCGAGTGACCGGACTGCTTACAACCGCATTAAATAGTTAATGGCCGTTACACCCGTCCAACGGAAGAAGTACTTTGAAGCACGCGCAGCGGGTTTCTCCATTGCCGAAAGCGCTCGCAAGGCGAAGTTCTCTGAGGCCACAGCATATCGTGTTGAGAAGGCCGCGCAGAATCTACGTGCGGATGAGGGCATCGACTCGTCGGCGGCTAACTACCGAGAATTAAAAGCAGAAGCCAAGTTAGACGGACCAAAGCCGTATGACCGACTATCTGCCGAAGCACAGCGTTCTCTAGAAGATTTTGCTTACTTCCGTCGCCGGTATTTTGGTCGCATCGCTACGCCGTGGCAGGAAGAAGCCGGTATTGAACTGGTAAAACTCCTAGAGTCGGACCAAAAGGAATACGTGGTAATGAATATGCCACCTGGTTCCGGTAAGACCACCCTGCTTCACGACATGACATGTTGGATTATCTGTCGCAACCGCTCGGTTCGTTTGCTGACTGGTTCCGCTACAATGTCTCTAGCAAAGCGAAACCTGATGCGAGTTAGGCGTTCGTTAGAGCGAACTATTCCTGAGCTGGCCGAT
>Ga0164297_10000658_pt1 | contig 41189 bp, 39 predicted proteins | sample GEODES058metaG_FD_113539 | JGI IMG/M metagenome (GOLD analysis project Ga0164297, IMG submission 113539) | Dystrophic lake water microbial communities from Trout Bog Lake, Wisconsin, USA - GEODES058 metaG | ecosystem: Environmental > Aquatic > Freshwater > Lake | place: USA: Trout Bog Lake... | reverse complement strand
TTCGGGGGTATTAGATTCAGGGTCCAAGTCACCAGAAATATTTTCCAAAAGCAATTTCATATATAATATGATTGTATATTTTTGTTTCAAATATGCTAAATATTTCAATTAAAATAATATAAAAGGACCTTCATATATAAGATTATAACCCAATGCTTTAATATTACAATGGTAGTAAATCCGGCTGTTAACCGGACAACCGTGGTTCGATTCCACGTTAAAGCGATTATAATGGTTATATCTATTTATAAGGCCCACGGATCGAAACCGTGACGAAGCGAAAAATACGTATATTTATTTGTATACGTATTTTATCATACGCGCAATATTGATGGAACATTGGTATTGTTATATTTTACGCAATAAAGACCCCAAATATGCCAATTTAACCTACAATGGTTCCACCAACAATCCCAAACGTCGATTAAGACAACACAACGGTGAAATAACCGGTGGCGCAGTTTATACGAAAAAGGCTCCGGCGGGTTGGGAAATCTATTTTTTGATGACCGGATTTCCTGACCATAAAAACGCCTTGTCGTGCGAATGGCGTATCAAGCATACCGAAGGCAAACCCCGATCTCAAAGACCACCACAACATCGTGGTGTAAAAGGCCGCATCGTCGCACTCAACGACATATTGAAATTAGATAAATGGACCCAACCGTGCCAACACCACAACCGCGACCAACAGTTTACTATTTATTTATCGGATGACGTTCTACCGTATATACATTTAGACTCGCTTCCACCTAATATAGTATATGGTGGGTCTGTCGAAAATTTCTTACTTCAACAAGACCAGTAATATCAACAGAATAATAAGTTTTGTAATAAAATACATCTAAGCATTGTATAATTAGATGCATTTAATTACCAAAGAGGAGTTTTTAGAGCAATTTAATGCTCCCAAAAATCCGGTTTCTTCTTTCAAAGTTCGCACAGGAAATGGTGAACTTGTCAATCTAAAAGACTACGCAAAACATCACAATGTACCGAATGAAGACATCAAACTATTGATGGAGCATATCAATAACCGTAACGAATATTTGGAAAGATTCTACGATGTTTCCCTGCGTCCGGTGGATCCTTTACGTATTGTCCATCAGACCATGACAATCAACAAATTTAGTAATAACCAACACGTAGAATATAAAAATATTATTCGCAACATTTATTACCGCGAAATACTCCAAACCACCAAATCGGGATTGGAAAATTTGCCCTCTTTCTTGACCGTTTTAGAGGACCTTTATTTGATCGGGGTAGTCGACTACAAATTATTAACACCCAGTGGACGCCATTACCTCCGTGAAGGACGCATCGGTAGTGTATTCTCGTCCCTCTATTTTCGCGCATCCATACTCAATCCTTATTTGATCTATTCCCTCAATCATCGGGTTCTCCACGGCGAACGTATTTTCACACCCACCCTGGGTTGGTCCGCTTATTGCTACGGATTCATGGAATGTGAACATGTCAAAGAATATGTAGGTACCGATGTCATACCCAAAGTCTGTCGAAATACCCAAGCGTTTGCTTCCAAATTCTATCCGAATAAAATTTCCGATATTTGGTGTTCACCTTCCGAGGAATTATACAAAAATAGCGGGTTTAATATCAAATATCGCAAACACTTTGACGTTGTCTTTTTCAGCCCCCCTTATTTTCAGTTGGAGGTGTATCCAGGAACCCGCCAAAGCACCTTTCGCTACAAAACTTACGAAGAATGGCTACAAAAATATTGGAGAGTCACTCTCAAACTTTGCTACCGTATACTAAAGTCCAACGGACGATTGTGTTACATTGTCAGTAATTATGGTGACAAACCCCGTCTCACGAAAGACATGGATCTTATCACCCAAGATCTCGGATTTATTCCGTACAAAACAATCAAAATGGCCAACAAGGCCATAAAAGTCAACGCAAGTCAAACCGACAATTCCGAAACAATCTGTATATTCTTACGCCCGTAATCCAACAAAGGTAGTTTCAATAAAATTGATTTCTATGAATTTTATTGATACACGTATAAGTATTATAAAATAAAATCCAAACATATAGTGATGGGGGTTATATGTGATTCGATACTGGATCGGCTCCTTGTCACCTGTCCCATCGAAATAGTCATTCATATTATGAAATACGACGGAAGAGTGAAATACCGCAACGGTATCTGGATGTATCAAATCGATTCGGACGATCCGCGTTATACACTTCTCAGTAAAATGCCCAAATTCCATAAAAATTTATGTATTATTAATACCCAATGGGAATCCATCGTAAGACTATCCAGAGATAAAACGTTTATCGTACATCAAAAAAAATTTGATCCGACCGACGAAACCGTGTGGGACAGTAAAGAATATACTCAAACTACCAATTACCTTTCAAAAACAAATCATGCGGGATCCCAACAACCCATCATTTATAAATATTGTTATTTCGAATTAATTGTTCGGAATACAAATTCGACATCCTATTCCGCTTACAATACACATGAATATATTCGGTATTAGTTCAATGAATCCAAAATGTCCATATATTTGAATGTAGCTCGGTTCGTCATACTGGGATAATCGCTTCCACGGGTCTTTTTCAGTTTGGATAATTCGTGGATTTGGGGTATAATTTTTTCTACCCAGGCGTCCGTGTCCTTGAACACAGTTACCGTTTGTGAAATCAAAATAAAAAGATTTTCGGTTATCTCTTCAACCTCATTGGAACTATCTGCTTCGGTCGCATACTTGAACACCATTCCCTCAATATAAATAATCGTATCCAACAAAATCGATTCTTCAATAATACCTTTTTTCAATAAATTCACGATGAATGTGGTCATCGCCTTCCTCATATCATTCGTCTTGTTATATTTACAAAACGCATCATAATCCGTATTTGGATCGACATAATGGATCTCGTTCAACGAATTCTTGTAATTTTCAATCAAATCCATTATTTTTTCTTGGAAAATGTCAAAACATGCCATCAATTGTTTATACAGCTCCGCATAAAGTTCAGACAATATTTTATTCGAACTCGCAATGTCAAAAATAGTTCTCGTAATATTCTTCATGTCTTCCTCCACATTCTCACTTTCTTCCATTACTTTTGTGATGAGTTGAATGATTGTTTCCTTTTGAGTATCGATGTTTTTTAAGGTAATTTTATTCAAAGCCATGCGTATTTCCGTGATAATCTTTTCGGTACCTTCTTTCACCACCTTGGGAACGACTTTGAACGATTTTCCTACATTCCAATTATCAATCTCCTCCACCGATACCCGCGTTTTCTTCTCACCATGATACCCTCCCGCCCGTTTTTCGTGTTGAACATACGTCTGTTTTTCCAAATGTTTACGAGGCTTTTCGGCATTTTCTACATGGGTAGAATACAACACGACCTGTTTATCCAAGTCCTGAATAATTCTGTGAATTGCTTCTGATAAATGAGCCGAATCCTTGTTTCCGTCTACTACAGTTTTAATTCTCTGAAAATCAGTTAAACTGTACTGTTTTGGCGTCATTTCTAGGTTCGTAGTATTTATAATACCAATTTTTTATATTGTTTTACATTTACAACAGCCAGGATGCGTTTATTATTATCGGTTTTATTGTAAATAACATATATAATGATGGATTCCGTAAATGATTTTATTTCCAATATTGACGCGAAATATCATCTAGGTATCCGTGTGGCTTTAGGTATTTCTTCCGACAAAGAATCGACCAATGTTCAAGAACAAACCCCACCTAAAACTTTTTACTCAGGGTTTCAACTGCCCATTCAAATGATTCACGATAGCTCCAAAGTTCATCCTCTTTCAAAAACCGTGAGTTCTGATCTGGAAATGGTTGCCTCTGAAGGCACGGCAGTTGGTATGTATGACTATATCTTGAATCCGCAACATCGGTTTGCCAAGGACATTGTTCACGAATGGAACCAACAGTTCACTACGGACGTCAACTATCTCAAAGATACCCAAGCTGTCATTAAAAATATGGATGTGTATCATTCCAATATGGCTTCTGATATCGAGGAATCCTACTGTTTTGATCAAGAAAAGTGCGATTCCATCCTCGAAATATGGAAAGATACCAAGGAGGATGCCGATTTCTTGGAAAAGTATCATTATCTGGAATGGGACATGGTAAAACACCTCAACAAATCTTCACATTTTTTACAATCTCTCTCTATCATCAACATGACGTCACCTATCATGAGCTTTATTATTCCCATCATTTTTTTAGTTTTCCCCTTTATTATTTTAAAAATACAGCAGGTTCCTATTACGTTTTCCCTCTATTTACAGGTTCTCCGAGACATTGCCAAAAACCATTTTATAGGCAAGGCGTTGAGTAGCATTCAATCGCTCACTTGGGATAAGATCATCTACATTCTCATTACAATCGGTCTCTACTTTCTACAAATATATCAAAATATCAACATGTGTTGCCGATTTTACCGTAATATACGACAAATCAATTCGCATCTCGTCCGTATGCGCGATTACGTTGCGTACTCCGTTCAAAGTATGAACACCTTTTGTGAATTGAATAGTGATTCTGTATCTTATGCGCAATTTTGTCACAAAACCCGAGAACATGCCCATATTTTGGAATGTTTCCATCGCGAATTGTCGGTTATTCGCAACTTCGAACCCGGGTTCTCCAAGATCACCGAAATTGGGTATTTATTGAAATGTTTTTATGAATTACACTCTAATACGGAGTACGAAGATAGTCTGCGGTATTCCATGGGGTTTGAAGGCTACATCAACAATCTTTCCGGTATTCATCAACGGCTCTCTCAGGGCGTTCTCTCTGTCACCCATTTCCACGACGGAACCGACGAAAATATCACGACTACCCTGAAGAAACAATACTATCCCGCATACATTGATACTAATCATGTGAAGAACAACTGTCATTTGAACCATAATATTATTATTACTGGACCCAATGCGTCGGGCAAGACCACCATGTTGAAGGCCACGACCATAAATATCATTTTCTCCCAACAATTCGGCATGGGTTGCTACGAATCATTCACCCTTCATCCTTATACCCACATTCATTCATATTTGAATATTCCCGATACTTCTGGACGAGACAGTCTATTTCAGGCAGAATCTCGCCGCTGCAAAGACATTTTGGATATTATCAAAAACGCTAGCGATGCCCATCATTTCTGTATTTTCGACGAATTGTATTCTGGTACCAACCCTACCGAGGCCACCAAATCTGCTTACGCGTTTTTACTTTATCTCTCGAAATATCGACACGTGGACTTTGTTCTCACGACCCACTACGTTTCGTTGTGTAAGAAATTGGAAAAGAAACTGGGTATTAAAAAAACGGATTCGGATGAATCGGAGGAACCGACGCCGTCACCGACAAAATCGTTATGTAATTATAAAATGAATGTGGTGGAAGACAAAGAAACGGGCAAAGTTAAATATACATATGTCATGAAACCGGGTATTTCCAATATTCAGGGAGCGGTATTGATTCTTGAACAAATGGAATACCCCAAAGAAATTCTGGATGAAATGAAGAAAGATATCGATACCAAGTCTTGATCCGGTTCCGAAATCAATACAATATTCAAATATAGAATATAGAATATAGAATTATATGTATTTATACCCATTATAAATACATCATGGTATTTACACCCGAATTATTATCAAATGTTATGTCCGATATTTCATCGATTTTGTGGATTACCATCATCAATTATGGTTATCTGGAATATACGCAAAACTTTTTACTTTCCATGAAACGGACCGAGTGTTCTTTCAAACTGTTGGTGTTTTGTTTGGATAAACCCACCATGGATGCACTGGCGGCTTTTGACAATTGCGTGTGTATCAATGCCCAGATTTTAAAAGAAATCAATCCTCGGTTCTCTTCGTATACTGAAAATTTTTCCGTGTGGGGTGAAGAAGATTATTTAAAAATCGTATTTACCAAATTGGATGCTCTTTATTATACGTTGCGAGAAACCCTTGGGCTCGGATGTAAAGCCGTGGGATATTTAGACACGGACATGTTCTATTTGTCCGATCCCACCACCATTGTTCTGGATCTGATGCATCGCAACGAGTCTATCGACGTGTTTTGCCAGTGTGACGAAGAATTTGGCCATGTATCTCAATGTTCTAAAAAACATCGATGTCCTTTTATTTGTTCAGGTATTATTGTTTTCCGTAATGATCCTTTACTTTATCCATGTTTTCAGTATTCCCCGTACGATATTTTCAATTACACTGGTGATCAGGCGTATTTATATGCCAAATTGAAAGCAATGGACGTTGTGGCATTGACCGTACAAAAAACGGTGTTTATGAACGGCTCCTATTTGATGAAATACTGGAACGAAACCGATTCTCCGGACCCTGTACCGATTCCCCCGGAAACCTCTCTCGTCCATTTCAACTATATGATCGGCTCGGATAAGAAAAAAAACATGATTCGTCAAAACATGTGGTTGATAAGTTCTCCCGATCCTGGTCCCGATCCTGGTCCCACATCATCCAACCTTTATATCAAAGAAATCAAACACAAATCGGACCCGGAGATCAAAGTCAATATTTTTGCGCCAGAACCCACGCCTTTACACCTTTACGATTCCAGTGTAAGAATAGCCAAAACGATCAAACGATGTTCGTTGAGAACTTGGCAACAACATTACAAACATTCGGACGATCTCATTGTACAAGCTTCCGCCAAAGATGGTTCCGACGCCTGGCAACCGTTCCCCATAGGAATGTCTTGGCAATATGTATTGAATCATCAAAAAGGAGAGGCCATCCAATTGGGAGAACATTCACACCTACTGTTATGTGCGATAGCCATTACCGACTGGCAACGCCGCCCCAAGTCCCCTAACCGCGAGTTTTTTTTGCGAAATTTGACACAGAACGGGTTTCAAAACCACAGCTTGGAACATTCTATTTATTTTGATTCTTTGCCAAATCACAAATTTGTAGTATCTCCCGAAGGAAATGGTGTAGACTGTCATCGTCATTACGAAGCACTTGTTGCCGGTTGTATTCCTATCATGGAAAAAAATCCTTTAGTAGAAACAAAATACGCAAATTTACCCATATTGTGGACAACCGATTATTCGGAAATCACCCCCGAGTTTTTGACAAAAAAATACGAAGAAATGCTGGACCAGCCCTACGATTTTTCGGCACTGTTCATGGACTATTACGACATAAATACTCAAAATACCGTACGTGATTATGGTAATTATTGGATAAATAAACTTACCGGGGTTTGGTGGTACAAATAATACAAAATATATGTATATAATATTATGGTGTTTTCAAAAATCAATCCTTCTTTAGAATACGACGAATCGTCCAAAATAGAAAAGGTAGACCATAATTTTGAATCTCTCGTCTACCCCATCGAAATAACTTATTACGACGATTTCGGTAAACCAAGAGAACGTGAACTTTCCATTGTTTTCGGAAAAAAAAACACCAAACATCAGAAGAAGGAAAATGTTCTCTTTTTTCCTATTTATCTGGTAGTGGACGATACGGCCACATCCAAAATTGGATTGATTGAAATCGAATCAGAGCACGAAAACGATATATTAGATCAAAACGGAGACATTGACCCCGAAAAAATCCCCGAACCGCTGCTGTTTTCTTTTGCGAACGAAGATTTTTTTCGAGAACAACTTTCAGACCGCGGGCTCTACACAAGAACCGCCGAAGAGATGGAAAAGATGGAAGAACCACAGAAGACGGATTTAGAAATGGAAAAGGAATCCAACCGCAAAGATCTTTTCAGCGTGCCTGCCGCCAAATTTCAATCGGTCTCGGTGGCGATTGCGCAAGATGCCATTTTTAACACCGATACTGAAACCAAGATGCCCCCCATGTTGACGGAAGAAACCCAGACCATGGCCGAAGAATTGCGCTCTAAATTTGTGGAATCGCCTAACAGTGCGTGGATTGCCCATTTCATGGAAAACAATGAATACAAAATACAGGACAACGAAGGTGGAGGCGACTGTTTGTTTGCCGTGGTTCGTGACGCATTTGAACAAATTGGAAAACGGACCATGGTAGAGAAATTGCGCACCTTGGTTGCCGACGCGGCCGACGACGAATTGTTTCAACAGTATCGCGATGTCTATCTTTCTATGGAAAATTCCATCATTGAGAACAACAAAGAAATAGAGGCCTCTGAAAAAATCATCAAACATCTAAAACATACCATCAATGAACAAATGATGGAACTTACCAAAGAAGAACACAAAGATCTGGTTCAACAGGCCAAACAAAACCGAGAAAAAATTAAACAACTCAAAGAAAACAACATTGATAATCAGCGGTTTTTACACGAAAACTTTGGGTTTATGAAAAACATTGACTCTTTGGATAAATTAAAAGAGTACATCAAAACCTCCAGCTATTGGGCGGATTATTGGACCATTTCTAAATTGGAAGAGTTGTTGAATTTTAAATTCATTATTTTTTCGGAAGAAGCATACGACGACGACGCTTTGGACGGCGTTCTCAATTGTGGCGACTTTTCCAAGACCATCGCAGAAAAGGGCAAATTTTCGCCTAATTACTACATTATGACGTCTTATACAGGGAATCACTACAAATCGGTCATTTATAAAAAGAAAAAGTTGTTCTTGTTCTCTGAAATACCCTATGATGTTAAAAAACTGATTCTCAACAAATGTATGGAGAAGAATTCCGGTATATTCTATCTCATTCAAGATTTCCGCAATTTGAAATCAAAAGTAGGGCTTGATCCCAGTGAAGGGGCACCAGAAGAAGAAGCCAATTTAGACGATGCCTACTTGGAGTCACTGTACGATCCTACCATTGTGTTTGTTTTAGACATAAAGGCCTCCAATGTTGCGTATCCCGGTAAAGCGAACTCTTACGGTGAAACAATACCACTTGCTTCCAAAAAAGACTTTTTACCTCTTTCCAAAGTGGATTTTTGGCGTAGAAAATTACACGATTATTGGACAGATGCCCCGTTTTCTCTGGACGATTTACGGTGGGCATCGGTAGAACACTATTATCAAGCCGCCAAATTCAAGAAACAGAATCCGGATTATTATCGTCTTTTTTCTTTAGATGCTTCGGAAAGTAAATTCAACGATAACGTGGTAAAAGCCCGTTTGGCCGGAGGAAAAGACGAGAACAAATTTCGCCCTAAAAATGTGAACATGGATCCGGATTTTTACGGTGAACGCAACCGAGAAGAACGTAAACGCGCCCTTGAAGCGAAATTTCAACAAAACGCGGATCTCAAAGAAACCCTGAAAATGACACGTATGGCCAAACTCATGAATTTTGTCCGACATTCTGCCGCAGAAATTGATGCCGATCTCATGTATTTAAGAAAAACGTTTTTGAACTAGAAAACGTACGCGAAAGCACGCAGGAATTTTATCATGAATACATATAGGAGGAAACAATATCATGAAATTAAATAAGCAGTCACAACAATTGTACGATCATATTCATACTTTACCTATGGATATATCCGCATTTTCGCCTCGGCAATTTCATTTCGGTTCAGAAGCTAAAACGATGGTTCTCGATATATACAAAAAAATGTCTGACGCATTCTATTCTTACCAGAAATCTATATTCAAATCCGTACCTTATCCGGATTTTACTCAATCCGATTTGATAGATGCTCTTCCTGAAACCGTGCGTTCTCATTTACTACACGCTGATAAAACTTTGAGGGCTTTCTCGTTTGTTCTTGGAGAACGTACTATTCATATTAATATGATGTTTACCAACGACTTTTCGAGAACTCATAGTCAAGGCATGGAGGAATACATTGAAAAATCGTTGAAACTCATCTATCTTTGGTTCTCGGTAGCTACACAATACAGCGCGGGTTCGTGTGGAAACGAAATCCATATATATTTTTACTTTACCAACCTTTACAAAAGAAAACCTAACAAAAAAGGAGAACACATCTCTCCCATACACGCAAATACCGCCTACACGCGTTCTTGTTCTCCCAAGAGTACCATTCAGATTTTTCGCGAAGAAGAATGGTTCAAGGTTCTCGTACATGAATCGTTTCACAATCTCGGTCTGGATTTTTCTACAATGAATATCGAAAAATGCCAAAAAAAATTGAGGGACTGGTTCTCGATTCCTACCGAGGGACTTCTCTTTGAGACTTATTGTGAAACATGGGCAACCATCATCAATGTATTATTTGTTTCCTTTTATTTTGAACATTCGAGAACCGGCGACGACATTTTTTCACGTATTTTGAAGAAATTCCGTGAAAATATGGTTCTCGAATCCAAATTTGCCATGTTTCAGAGTGCCAAAGTTCTCCAACATATGAATTTAACTTATACTGACTTGGTAGAAAAAACACCCACGTCCACCACTTATCGCCGCCAATACAAGGAAGATACCAACATACTGTGCTATTATGTGATAAAATCGCTAATGATTTTCCATTTAAACGACTTTTTAGAATGGTGTTTTGTCGAGAACCGGGGTTCTCTCGATTTCAAAAAAACCGAGGAAAATTTGGAGAACTTTTGTTCTCTCGTGGAACGACTTTACAAGGACCCCAAATATATTGAGACCCATGAACAGATCTCTCGTTATATCCAAGAACACGCAGATTATTCTGATCATTTTGTATACAGTACATTACGCATGACGTTGTTTGGTTAAATAATGTATTACAAAAAAATTGAATTCAAACTATCAAACCTTGTATTCAATTCAAAACTGTTCTTATAAATGGGAATTAAAAACTTGAACCGTTATTTCATGGACAATTGTACACCTAGCTCCATCGAAAAAAAACACCTGGGAATTTTCCAAGGGAAAACCTTGGTCATTGATACCAGTATCTATCTGTACAAATTCGCCGGAGACGGACAACTCATTGAACAAATGTATTTGATGATTTCCATCTTTCTACACTACAAAATCACTCCCATATTTGTGTTTGACGGCAAACCTCCCAAGGAGAAGGAAGACACCATCAAACAACGTAAAATGGACAAACAACAGGCGGAAGATAAATTCAATCAACTACAAAAAACCCTGGCCTCGGAATACTTGTCCGTCGACATCAAAGAAGAAATCAAAGAAGAAATGGATAAACTGAAGAAACAGTTTGTGCGAATTCGTACCACCGATATCCAGGCCGTCAAAACCCTGATGGATCTATACGGTGTAACGTATGTTGAAGCCGAAGGTGAAGCCGACAAACTGTGTGCGAAAATGGTGCTTTCGAAAAAAGCCTGGGCGTGTGTCAGTGACGACATGGATATGTTCGTGTATGGATGTACACGGGTAATGCGACACATGAGTTTACTGAATCACACGGTAGTATATTACAATTTAAACAGTATTTTGAACGAACTTCAATTGCCGTTACAGGATTTGAGAGAAATCATGATTCTTTCTGGCACAGATTACAACCTGTATCAGAAAATTTCACTTCATAAAGCGTTAAAGTATTATAAAGAATACCGCGAATCCGCGAAAAACGGCGAATCGTCCCCGGACTTTTACCATTGGTTGGGCGAAAAACACGTGAAAAACGCAGAAACGCTTTTACATATTTATGGGATGTTTTCGGTGGAAACTACCACGGACACGGATATGCCGTGGATATCCGTAATTTCCCAAAAAAAACGCGCCAATTTGAATCAGTTGAAAGAATGGCTCTATCAGTACGGATTCGTCTTTCTCTAGTATGTATACTGTGTCAAATCACAGTATGAACCCATTTTCCCGTACGGTGGTTCAATACCATGATGGTATTCATCGGAAAAGGGCGATATTCTTCTGTAATGGGCTCGGATACCACCAAAAACCCGTCATTCGTAGTAGAATAATACAGTGAAGGCGGATATTGTGCATGTTTATATTTTTTTGTATCGTAAAATAAATAGCGGGTGATAACCACATGCTTGTCGTTGGCAAATATAAAATTCGCACTGAGTTCAATGTTTTTAGATTCAAAAATGTGAAACAGGTCTTTACATGCTGCTACAATTTCTTCCACATTTGGCCGTTTTTTGTATTTCTGCTTAAAGATGCTCAACAACATGAAGAAAATAATTTCCGTGTCGGTTTCGCCTCCGATTTTGTCTATATATTCGGGATCAATGTACTGTAAAAGCATTTCGCGATGTTTGGAGAATTGGTTCACATAGCCGTTGTGTATCAACAGTTGATTTTCGTAGATAAACGGATGGGTATTGTTCTCGTGTCGTTCCCCTACAATGTCTTTATGAATTTTACGCAAATGACCCACCACCATGGTTTTGGGTATACGGTCAAGTATCCGGGATTCAAATCCCACATCTTCAGTGTAGGGAAACGGTTTTTTGTAGACTTGCCACTGGTGATCTCCTTTTATCCAAGCTAGACCGAATCCATCCTGGTGGTTCAAATGATCACGGGGATTATCCATACCCGGGGTATTTTTCTGTTTTTGAGAACCCTGTTTTAAAAAATCAACAATCCGTTTTTTGGTATTTTTATTGTGATACGAAAAAAAAAGGCGACACATTACAATGTAAATAATATATATTATTGAAGATATATTATCAACGACTTTCGATATGTATGAAAATTACATCATATTGAAATTATAATCGTAGTCATATAAAAATTACACCATGAATAGTGTATAGATAGGATGACCGACAACCCACCCTCCACCTGGAAAACATTTTTGGAACATTACCGGAATACGCGCGACTGGCAAGTTGAGAACTGGATTCATCAAAAATCACAAAAATTCAATGATTATCTGAAAACTCACGGTTTATCTGCGGCCGTCGTCTCGGTCAGTGGAGGTATCGATTCCGCCGTAGTTTACTCTCTACTAAAATACACCCAAAACATGCCAAATTCAAACTTGAAGAAGGTTGTGGCGGTGAGCCAACCCATCCATAGTTCAAACTGGGCGTTCGATCGCGCAAAAGAACTTTGCGATGTTTATTCAGACAATATGGTCATTGTAGATCAGAGCAGTTTCCATACTCAATTAGTTGCCAATATAGAAGGATATTTTTCAAACAACGACGCGTCTTTTGAAAATGGCCATACTCATACCCATACTCATACCCATACGTTTGCGGCGGGTCAGTTGAAGAGTTACATGCGAACCCCCGTGAATTATTATATCGCACAACGGTTGACCCAAGACGGATTTCCGGCGATTGTAGCCGGCACGGGTAATCGCGACGAAGACGAGTATTTGGGGTATTTTTGTAAATATGGTGACGGTGCGGTGGATGTATTGTTCATCGAAGACTTACATAAACATCAAGTATACGATGTGGCTAAATATCTGAATGTTCCGGCGAGTATCCTTCATGCCGCACCCAGTGCGGACCTGTGGCCTGGACAAGAAGATGAATTAGAAATGGGGGTTTCTTACGACTTTGTGGAATTTTATGTAGGATATTTTTTACAACTATCCGAGAGTGAACAAACGGGAGTCAAAACCCAACTTTCCGAAGAATCTTACCAGGAATTTCTGGTTTTTTCCCAAAAATGTGACGAACTGAATCGCCGTAACCAACATAAATTTGCGGGACCCGTGAAACTCTAATACTATTCGATGAATACCTGTTTTTTATCAATCACGGTTTCTTTGGCAATGGCTTTGATGACCTTGTTGTAATATTCTTCGCGTTTACCCCCGGCCATGGAATTCATCGAAATGGCCATGTATTTCATCCCGGTTTCACTGTCCAAGTTCGCGTATTCGGGGTTCTCCTCTTTCCATTGGCAAAACTGAATGAGACTTTTGCGCGAAATTTCTTGAATGGCATCACAGAGTTTCTGGGTATCTTCTTCTTTACCCCACTGATCCTCTTCTTTTATGTAGAGGGTTTCGCGTTTGGTATCCGTACAGTGGATCGGCCGTTCATAAATACTAAGATTTCTCAAATTATCGATTAGAATTTTAGAAATACCCCCTACAAACCCCTTTTCGGCATTGTTCTCCAAATCTTTGCTAGTCACGTGAACATTGCCGATAAAATCGCTCAAATTGAGGGCATCTTTACATTTGTCGTTCAAAAACAGATTGATATTGAATTTATTGGCATTTAAATTACCGTTGACCGTGTTATTTATTTGTTCATTCACGGTATGATGGATATTGTTGTTGGTAATATTAGACAATCCTGTACTAGACAATTCAATCATTTTCGTGACCAATTCTTTGGTATCATTCTTGTATTCGTTGAACTGTTTGGCGTGTTCTTTGGACTGTTCTACCACGAAATTACGGAGTTCTTGGTTCTCGATGAACAATTTATTAATGATGGTTACCAAGACGTCCTTTTTTTCACCATCCACACATGCCCCGTCGATCAATTCTGCGATGGATGTTTCTTTTTTTGTAGCAGTGACCGCGGCCGACGTACATTTTTTGCGATGTGCCCAAAATGCGCAATATTGATTGATATAGACCTTGTTACACACGGTACATGTATATTTTTTTTGGGTCGGGTCGTACGTGGTGTCCGTGGCGTTCTTGTGTTTTTTAGAATTCAAATGTTTTTTCAAATCTTTGGGGTATTTTGTGTGATAATTGCAGGTAGTACAACTGTACATTCCATCGAGCGGTTGACGGGAAATTCCGGCGTCGTGTTTAACTTCTGAAATAGCAGTCATGGCAAAATTATCATCCACTTTGGGGGTCTCGATGGATGAAGAAAAAATCGAATTTTGGACGGATTCATTGTTTACTAATTCTTTCCGCTTGTGTTTTGCTGTGGCGCAATGGGCTACAAAATCGGATTTTCTAACCCACCATGAACTACAATGTATACAGTTGAAAACCATGGAGAAAAAAGTTTACTAAATATAAATTATCCTCAGACAAGTTTTAAAAATGTCCAACGAGCCCCGGCCCCCTTCCGTTTTTTATAAAATTTTATCGTAACAAAAATAGAATAATAATTTTGCCATTTACAGCATGATGCTCACAAGAGGAAGAAAAAAAGCGATTTTAAAAAGTATTCTGAGATTTTTCAAAATGGACATTTTAAAAATGTCCAAAATGGATTTTCTGAGATTACTTTTGTTTTTCATTTTTTTCATCATTTTGTTAGCATAATGAAAATCTTGTAATATGGTAGTCGGGAATGTTTCGAACGCAAGCAGTCGTGGCAAAATTATGATTTTAGATATTATTTACCGTAACGGTCGCTTGGTAAAATGGGGTTTTAAGACCACAATGACGGGTTTTACATCATAATACGCAAACATGGCAAAATTATGATTCTAAAGATTTTATGCCCCCTACATAGCCCGACAATTTCACGTTTATGTCCGCTATGTTTATCTTTGGTATGAAAATACGCAGTCGTGGCAAAATTATCATTCAGGGTATGTTATGGTCCACGACTTGGCCCGATTATTTCAAGTTTCCGTCACCGCACTGTAATTTTGTCATGAACAACCGCAGTCATGGCAAAATTATCATTCAACTAATGAATTAATTCCTCAAAAAAGGGGGCATAAATGTATTGACATAAATATATAATGTTGTTCAATTGTTTAGTAGTAGCGTCAATATTTGGGTTGACCCCCATTCTAGAAAAACACATATTGTCTTTTATAAAAACGGAGACGTTTATTGTTTTGAGCGGATTCTTGGTTTTTCTGATTTCGATCTTTTTCTATATATTTGTGTACAAACACAACATTTATGACGAGATGATTATTTTGAAGGAGAACCAAAACGTATTTTTACTGATGATATTGACCGTGTTTTTGATATATTTTTTGGCAAATTATGTATATTTGAATACTATATCAGAGAACAAAACGCATTTAGTGACTGCGTTAGTAGCTACGTATCCCATCATTACCCTAACGATTGCGTATTTATTTTTGAACGAAGAAGTCACTTTTTATCATACCCTCGGGGTATTTTTCATCGTGGGTGGCGTTATTTTATTGAATATTTAATCTGGTAAGTGGTTATAATGGAAGAAGGGCCGTCTATTTCCAAAAAGGTCCGATTTACACGCAATGTGCGTAAAAGGTTGCCACGAAAAAGTCGTAAATATCAACCGTCGGGCAATCGATATATCGAATGTTTGAAAAAATGGTATCCCTTTTGTAAAAAGGACGACGTGGATTGTTCTCAAGAATACCCGGCGCATAAAATAACGTACGGCGAAATGACATACGAAGGAATAGAACAGCTGTATCATTATGTAACTTCACTTTCAGAGAACACCCCATACCACGGATTTTTGGATATTGGGTCTGGTCGAGGAAAATTGTGTCTGTACATGGCCGCAAAACCCGCAATGGAACAATCTGTGGGGATCGAATTGGTCAAACTGAGGTACGACGATTCTTTGGTTTTACAGGCGAGATTGGAACGTATATCGCCCAAGATCGCGAGAAAGATTCAGTTCATTCATTCAGATATTTTTGACGTGGATTTGAAGGACATTTTTCCGAAAATCGACCAACCGATTTTTGTTTGGATGAGCAATCTCTGTTTTGAAAAAGAAATTACACGGGAAATATTGAACAAAATTGTGAATGAATTGCCTTCAAAAACTGTGATTTGTTTTTCGAAAGAACCCGACGATATACCCGAGCAATTGGAAAAAATAACGACGTTGCCTGTACCGATGTCGTGGAATGACACGAGTAACGTGAATATTTATCGCATAAAACCCTGAACTTTCGCACAATTCACACCTCTTCATAATCGTCTTGGTCTAAATCGTGGTCTTCCAAGGAGTACATGTATTTATTGTATTTTTCCACATAAAAATTCTTGACCTTTGTATATTCGTGGGGTATCCGAACGGTAGTGGCCAAAAAATAGACAACCAAGATCGAAATTCTTGTCCAAAACGACAAAGGGAATGCGGGGAATATACAGACGATACATTCCAAACCGAAAAACGTTGCCGCCACCAAATTCATTTGTATTTATTGATTAGTAAATACAAATTTTTATATAATTATGAATAATTAATTCACGATACTGGCAATGTAAGAGCCCTTGTAATCCTCAATGCCGGTATGGTTCAAGTTGACCGAAACATCGATGAAAATATCACCGCCCATCTTCTGCCAACGGTGACAGAAGAGCCAGTCCTCCGAGTAATAGTGGTTGTCCTCTACGCCACAATCAAAGAGCGCATAAGCGTACTTGTTTTCTTCGTCGCGCAAAAAGTGGACGTCGTCTACATATTTGGTCGACGGAAAGGCCTTCATCATGTTCTCCAACACGGAACGTTGAATCATCATGAACCCCGTGGCCGTGTGTTTCACCTTGGCCAGATTGTCGTCGATCGTCAAATAGTTGTCCAAATAGTTGATGTTGTAGTTCAGCAACTTGTTCTGAATAATCGTCTCGTCGTCGATAATGTCCTTGAGTTGCGACTCGTTCTTACTCTTGATCCACGAAGGCACAATGTCCGACTTGTAGGGGTTCAGAGGATCCTTGATCAACTTGTCCCAATTGTAATGCTTCAACGGATAGACCCCCCCAACCACATGCTTGTTTGCCACCATCAACTTCAAGATTGATGTAGGCTCCCAAGAGATATCACTATCGATGAAAAGAACATGGGTCATCTTCTGGTCGAACATGGCACGCGCAATCAAATTGTTACGCGCACGAGAGACCAAACTGTCGTTTTTACAAAACTCCACTTGAACATCAATGTTGAGCGACCGGAAAGTATTGAGAGTATTCATCAAACACGAAACGTAATTGACGTAACACATGCTACCGTAACAAGGAGTAAGAATGTACAACCGCGGCTTGTACTTTTGAATATAATCGCGAACCCTTTGATCAAACGATTGGGCGTCCGACTTCATGGAAAGCTTAGAAGCATTGCTTCCCGTTTCCATTTTAGACGTATTCGTATTCTGGAACTGCAAAGGAGAACTATCCACCACCTCGTACTTGATGTTGTCCATGACTACGTATACATCATGAATAGGACGAATGTTTTATATTGTTGTAATGAAATATTAATTATGATTTCGATGCGTTATCTTTAAAAAAATATAATAAAAGATAATAATAAAATGACAAAAAAATGTATTTTTCTTTGTCTTTTTAATAATGAATGTATGATTGAAATGTTGTACATGTTGTTAGAAAGTATTTATCTTTACGGAAAATTAAAAGCAGATACCGAGATTTTGATATACACTTCCACTATTTTCATGAATACTATCAAAAAAAGTAAATTATATAATGAACAGATTAAATTTGAAATAAATGACATGTATAATGATATAGATCAAGCATGTAAATCTAGATTGAATTTTTTTTCGTTAGAATCATCAAAGATATATTCAACTGTGCTATATTTAGATATTGATATAATTGTAAAGGACGACCTTAATAAGATTTTTTGCTTAGCTGAGCACGACATTTTGTATGTACTTGAAGAAGGTACAATTAAACACGAATGGTGGGGATCCGTATTGTTCGATCATCGACCAATTGAATATACAGATACAAGCGCATTTACTACAGGTATAATGTTATTTAATAATTGTCTAAATATTCGATTATTTTTCGAGGAAGTATTGTTAGATATAAGGCAAAGGATATATGATTTTTCAACATTTGATCAACCGTATATTGTCTATAATGCATTCAAAAATAAAATATATAATAATAAAATTTTGAAGGATTATGCCATAAATTTTATGAGTAACGTTATTACGTATAAAAACAAAACTATTTATCATTTTCCGGGTGGTCCTGGAAGTCATGATCATAAATTGATAAAAATGAGAAATTTTTTGGATACAGTAAAAACGGATAACTTTTTGGAAAGTATACAGAAAAAAAATGTGGATATTTATGAAGATGTTTGGACAGTTTCTGAAAAAATGCGCATGGACATATTTGAGTTTTTCAAAGACAAACCGCAGTATAAGATTACGGAAATAGGATCATATAAAGGTTACACTACGCGGTTTTTATCTACAGTTTTTTCAGAAGTGTACGCGATAGATAATCATTTGGAATGGTTACAGATGAGCATTGATTTTAACAAAGACAAGAAAAATATAAAGCACATTGTACTAGATGTATATCGAGATGATTGGGGTATATTACCATTGGACGCAGATGTGGTCTTTATCGACGCAGGTCGTGGTTACGAAGAATGTAAAAGTGATATTTTAAATTCGTTGAAAACATTCAAGAATATAAAATATGCCATTTTTGATGACTATGGGATATGTGAAGGTGTAAAAAGAATTGTGGACGAGTTAATCGAAAAAAAAATACTAATTATGGAAACATTCATAGGACTGACAGATGTACCTGGTAGTACTCATATTGTTAAAGATATCAATGAAGGGGTTATTTGTAGAGTTAATAAAAACATCAAAGAGATAGAGAATCGTACATATGTATGGGAGAATACAACTATTACATTTCTAGAAAATTTCATAATGGATGCATTTGGAATAGGATATTATCATTATATTGATGATCATTCTGTTGAAAGTTTTTTTGGTAGAAGAAAACATATGATAGTATTTAACGACAATTATTCTGAATTTACTTCTGTCAGAGAGGATGATAAAGAAGTGATTAAAGGTATAATATTTCAACCCAATCATACCATGAACAAAGATAACCATAACCACAGACCGGTATTTACTAAGTCAGAAACAGGTAGCGGAGAACCAGGAAAAAAAACAAATCCTGTGCGAATTGTAATCATATAATGAGGATATAGGAATTCGAAAGCGTGTGAGGATGTGCTTTATCAACAGTGTAATCCGTTGTAGTTTCAACGAGTGTTCATTATGCTGTATGGATAGAGACATCAACGCTTCCAAAAACACTTTGTTACTGTTAAAATATCAATGCGTAGGTAAGAAACAACCAGATTATTTCGTACCAACCAAAAGTAAAATCAACTGCGATACTCCAGAAATGGAAGATAAGTATGTTGATATGTGAGATTCGCAATTACTTTTTGTATTTTTTAGCGTCTATAATGGGTTAGAGACCCCTACGGGGGTCTCAACCTTGAACGGCTACGCCGTTCTTAGGCGTTTTAGAGCAACGCGTTGCTCTAAATGCCGACTTTTTATAAAATATAATAATATATTATGTCTAATATTATAAATATTAATAATATATTCGCTATAGGTTTTAGATGTAATACAGATGAGTTTTTAAGATTGTTTTTAAAAATAAGACATTATTCATCACCATTCTCTTATATGGTTATAGATATAAAAACTGCGTTAAATTTTATTGATAATAAATTTTTAAACTATACAAATAAATATTTTATTTTACCTGGAAAAAATACCTATAAATTTAATAAACATGATTGGTGTTGTAATAATATACATAAGTATTCTATAATAACAAACGATTATGTAGATATTTTAGATATGGATAAAGTTTGTATATGGAATCATCATGATTTATATGATGAAAATATAATAAATAGTTTAAATAGACGTTCATTACATTTATTGGAATGTCTAAATAAAAAATCTGATACAACATTATTATTTTATATTGAAAAAATACAAAAATATGAAGAAACAGATTGTTATTTTGATAAAAGTATTTTAGATAATTATAATTGTAAATTTTTGATATTGATACCATTATTAAATTTTAATCAAGACCCCATTTTATTTTATGATGATTCGCGAATAAGAATAATTTATTTCAATTCTAATCTGGAATTATGGGCTACTGATATAAATTCTCATATAGAAGAATGGAATAAATTACAAATACTGATAAATAAATTATATAATTTTAATATAGAAAATAGAAATGACGACTAAACAATTTACACCAGATTTGAAATTGAAAGCAGTTAATTATTACCATAAAATTAATAATTATGCGCTCGTATTTTTTTGTCTTTGTAAGTCGGCAATTAAAATCCGCGTTGCTCTAAATCGTCAAAGGTGTAATGAATACTTATAAATAATGTTTTATTTTTGATAAAAGACCTTTTGTTGTCTGGTAAGTAATATTTATCGTGTTTGTCTATAAAATCATTATATAATTTAAAAGAGTCTGAACTGAAAATGCCATTTTCTGCTTGGATTTCGCATTCACAACAATCTAAAACTTTGGGAAAAATATTACTATGATAATCAAGTTCTCGAACGAACGTTGTAAAACCATAATATACATGATCGGGCCAATTACATTGATGAGTATCTTCGCCACATAATAAGATGATATCTTTTCGATTATACATCTTTTTAACAAATTCCCAATATGGAAATCCTCTATGTAAATTACCATAAATTATTAGATCATATTTCTTATTTTTGATATCTTCTTCCAATGATTCATCATAGATTTCACATCGTTTATCTACATCAAGTGTTCTACTATAACTGAATCCTTTACCATAGATTTCATTTACAACTTGAGTGGAATAATTTTTGTATATATGTCTAACTTTGGGAAAATCGTGGCATTCATGTCCAAACAAATCTTTGAATCCAGTGAGTGTATTGCATCTTAGATAATCCGTATCCACTTTTTCTGATAAGAATAATATTTTTTTAACATGACTATGTTGAGTAATATCTAATATGTATTTGGCAATTTTATCGTTGGTCAAATATTTATGTGTATATTCGATCAATGGCCGAATATAATTGTCCATTAAATTCATGTCTTTGGCCATTTTCATCGGATCGTCGCATCTGGATAAAATGTCCCAATACAGTCGATTTGTTTCCAAAATAATTTTTTTGGGAAAAAAGGGGAGAATATTCACCGGACAATTTTCCAAATCTTTGAACAACGGAATACATCCACACGCCAATATTTCGTAATGTCGTAGACAGTCCCACCCTCCTTTTTTATATGTTAATCCAAAATAGCTAATTTTGTAGTCGTCATAATAATCCGTTTCATTGTCAAAAACATATGTAGTCGCGTCACCTGGGATTATATTTGCCAAAAGTTTGGTTTTGTGTAAAGTATTAGGATCACATATTTTGGAGGAATGAATGGAAAAATTAATGGGGTAAATAGACATTTATCCGAATATGAATGTCTATACCGAAAGTTTTTATATCTTATACTAAATAATTATAAACAGTGTTCCCAGATATAGCGTCGGTCGAAGAGTTTGCGTTCTTCGTCCGTTTTTTTGACAATAATCACACAGTTTTGGCCAAACGTGATCGAACTGATGTTTTTACGGGTTTCTTCTGAAATCCGGTCTTTGAAAATAACATTTTGTATGGCTCGGTTCTGATCATTCAAGAATTCTCGGTTCACTTCATCCGACATACTTTTGAATTGTTCGATCAAAGAATCGGGATGGTGGTATCCGTATTTAGTGTCATACCCGTACAATCCCACTTTGGTCCAATACGAGGTTTCAATGTCCTCGATGATGTAGGTGCCTCCGCCCATGAGTTTTTCAAAAAAAATGTTGAACGTAAGTATTTGGTGTTCCGGAATATGAGAACCGTCATCAATGACAAAAAAGAGGGGACGGGTTATTTTAGACGCAATATCTTTCATAACATCCGGTTTACTCTGATCGGCTTTGAAGACTTCGTACCGGCCACCAATATCTTCAAAATTAATATCGATACCGTAAAAAAACACGTTGGGGAAATAGTTCAACCATGCTCGAAACGAACATTTATTTTCGATACCAATTTCCAACATCGCCCCCGCACCTCCCGCGCCATCAATGTTCATGTTGCGATAATGGTTCAAGAAACGAGGATAAAAATGGTAATATCCGTGATGGGTTACCTTGTCAGCACGTTGTTCCGCGAAAATACGGTAAAAGTCTGCGGACGTTTCGTTCAACGGATGTTGTAAAGACATTTACGTTATAATAAATACAAACCATAGTAGGTTTATATTTATTTTTGCGTTTAATTATTTTCTACGTATTTTTGTAAATTATAAATTGTAAATTGTAATGTTTAAGCCGTGGCGCTGACCGCGGGAGGCGTCTTGATGAAGTGGTGCTTCATGTAACGCTGGAGGTTGAAGTACGTAAGCTCGTCCTCCTTCTTGAGGTTGAGGAGCTTCGTGAGGTTGGCATCCGGGTTGATCTTGCGGCCGTTGGTGGCGTCCTGAAGACCCTTCTCGCGGATGTAGGCGTTGATCTCCTTGCTCACCGCCGTACGCGCCATCTCAACACCCGAGGCCTTGCCAAGGAACTTGGCAAGCTCGTCGCTGATCTTGGTGGGCTTCACAAACCCCGAAGGCTGACGGTTGCCTGAAGACTTGCTGCGCTTAGAAGAGGACTTCTGCGCGTTCTTAAGCTCGCGGGAAACCGCCTTCTCCAAGTTCTTGAAATCGCCCTTGATCGACGCAAAGAGGGAGGCCATCTGCTGGAGCTTGGCACTGAACTCGTTGATGCGGGTGGATACCGACGAATCCGCGGCATCCACGGGGGCAGCCGCATCGGCCGCGACGACCGGAGCTACGGCAACCGCGGCATCCGCCGCCTTCTTGGTAGCACGAGACTTCTTCTCGGTAGAAACAACAACATTCTCAACGGGGACGGGGGTAGCGGATTGCTTATCAGCCTTGGACACTCTTACCATTTCTGATTATACATATTAATAGTGTATTTTTTTAAGTAGTTTAACGCATTTATATTTATAATACAACAAATGTGTTAGCAAGTTCAGGCATCAAATAAAAAATATCCTAAATAAAAAATATCCTAAATAAAAAATAAATTTGTAAAAAACGCAAAAAAATCAATCAATTTCGTCGTCGTTTTCTACATTAGTATTGAGAGGGGGAGGGATAAATTCAACCACGTTTATTTCCGGAATACGTTCCGTTTCACTGTAAGTAACGTCTCCGTAGGTGAGTGCTTCAAATAACCAGGGCATTGCGTGTCTTGCGCCACTCGACACCATGGTTAATGCGGAAAGAATATGAATCACTCCTAATTTTCGGTCTTCGGTTTCTCCTCCAGAGAACACAATGTTCTCCATGATAGTCAAACAATTGGTTTTCAAATAATAAATGTTGGGGTTCCTGTTCAAAAAAATATTAGATCTGGGAACACCGTAAGCAAAAGGAGTGAAAAATGGGCAAATCCGAGTCCGGATAGCGTTGGTCATATTCGACTGCCATGTCCAAATATCGTATAATGTCTGTATAAAACGGATATAACCAATTGTCGTAAGATTCATGAACCAACTCTGATTTGTATAGTTGCCTAATAGATCAATCTCAATGAATAAATCGCGTGCACGACGTTCAACACTGTTATTGCGCATCTCGTCAAGGTTTGCGAGAACTTGCGCGCGACGATTGAAATGTGATTGATTTACAATAGCGTGGTTTGTTTCGTCGCTATTTTCATCGCGATTCACACCCCCCGCGCGTCTACGAGTAAAGTGTAGATGTCCTGGTACTTCGTAGCGATTGTTTGTACTAGTATTCGAAACAACCACATTTTCTTGATGGTTGTCGGTTATTAAAGAACGGTTCTCCGCCAGATATTTTTGAACGCGGACAGTCCATTTATATAGCGAAATAATCATACGGATCTGCTTACACGTAAACCGTTCACGATTGTAAGGATTGATTATATCTCCCGTTTTTTTGAACATCATAATTAGCGATTTCAAATTAAATCCATAAACGAACCCAGCTTCGTCTTTGTAACTATAAAAATCGTAAAATTCGATCTCATTGATCGGGTCCAGTGTATTAAAATCAGTATCGTTTACACATAATTTTCTTTGTGAATTTAGAAGCGCGGGCCCGCGAATGTTCCATAAATATCTCACTAAAACTTTACGAAAAAACGTTTGTAGAATTATAACCGAACGTTGAGTATTAAAATGGTCATGTAGTCGTTTAATGAGAACCGGTTTCGTACCGGAAACATACAATTTATGGTGTTTTGCCAAGGTTTTTAATACCGGGATGGTAAACTTTTGAAGATCAACGTTTTTATTAAAGTATTCAAGGTAAGTCAATATTCCCGTTTCGGGGTTTTTATTTGTCATTTTATTTTTTTTTTCGGGGGCTTCGCTTTTTTTTATGGGTTTTGAGAACGTATTCATCGCAGGATTATAATTATTTTTTTAATATATGTTTATATATTTTAGTGATAATATTTCATTATAACTTTGTGTGATCGTGTCTTGTGTTGTACGTCTGTTTTGTAATACAAAAAATTACATCGCAAATTTGCGTATTTTTGATGTAGCTAGATTTATAAAATTGATTTAAAGAAATGAGACCATGTTATAGTATCACAACAAGGTTATCGATATAGAAATGTCCGCGCAATCAAACGTTCCCAAGCCCGTTATCAGTTTTTCCGACTGGAAGACGAATGCGATCAAGTATATGCCTCCCAAGGTAAATGACAAGGGTGGCAAGGCGATCAATGTCATTAGTACTCAAAGTTCGCGGTCTCTTCACATTACTACGCCTCCGCTTACCACGTTTGGTATTTCCGACTGGGTAGATGAGAAGGGTGAGTCTGATGGTAAGTACAGTATTTCGTTGGTATTCCCAAACAACGATTACTCGAACAAGGCATCGGACGAGTTTCTTCAGAAGCTGAAGGATTTTGAGAATCAGGTTTTGGATGACGCGGTGCGTAATTCGGAGTCTTGGTGGGGCGAAGAGATGTCGCGTGAGGTCGTCAAGCATACTTTCTTCCCATTCCTGAAGTACAGTAAGAACAAGGATACGAAGAAGATTGATATGACCAAGCCTCCGACGATTCGTGCTAAGGTCCCTTGTTACAATGGTAAGTGGGCCGTGGAGATTTACAACACAAAGTCTGAGCTCATTTTCCCGTGTAGCAACGACATGTTGTCTCCGGTGGATTTTGTCCAAAAGTTGAGCAATGTGGCCTGTGTTCTTCAGTGCTCGGGTATTTGGATCGGCGGCAAGGGTTGGGGTCTGACTTGGAAGCTTATTCAGTGTGTGGTTAAGCCGCGCGAGGTGGTCAGCGTTTACGGCAAGTGTCATGTGGAACTTTCGGTGGAGGATATGGATAAGCTGGACGGACCGCCGGTTGCTTCCGCGGTTCAAGAGTCTGAGGAGCCGGACATGGTAGATGCCGTGGCAACCGAACCGGTTTCTACAGTTGTGGAAGATAGTGATAATGATGACGAACCTGCCGTAGAAGATGCTACCCCACCTCCTGTTCCAGAGCCAGTTGTAGCCGCAGCAAAGAAGGTTGTGAAGAAGGCTCCGGCAGTGGTCAAGAAGGACACCCCGGCAGTAGAGGTTGCCACAACTACCCCGGCCCCGGCCCCGGCCCCGGTAAAGAAGATGGTCAAGAAAGCAGTAGCTTAGAACATAACATATAACATATCACATATACAACAAAAACAATTTTGTGAGATAATTTGTATAAAATCCTTTTTTTATACAAATTTGTCAAACTAGTTCAATGTTCAACATTAAATTGGAACGGTCACTTACAGAGTAAAAATCTTTTGAATTTATGATGGGTATTCCTGCGCCTTTAAGAACGGCGGTTTGTTGAGGAACCACCCGCAAATCTTCCACTTTGAAACAAAATCGGTGTCCACCCAGGTCGATTTTTATTTCTTCTTTGGTAAGCAACTCACGCACATCGTATTGTAAATCAACCAGAATATTGTTATTCGCGTCAATCGACACGTTTCCGGGTAAAATAGGGAAACAACGTACATACAGATCGGTACCAGAAATATCGTACACCAATTCGTGGTGCCATAACGGTATAAAAATAGTACGGTCTTGATGCGTCAATTTAAAAACATTGTGATCAAATAAATCTTCCAAAATGGGGTGGAGTATGATACATTCGTCGTTTTTCATTTGTTCGTCCAATACTTTACGTATTTTTAATAGGAGAGCGTCGCTCAAATAAAGAACCTTTTGGTATGTGAAAAGTATGTCGTATATTTTCAATAACAGGGTTTTATCGATATTTTTAAGAAGATCGAGGGTTTTTTCTTCGCACATACGTGAAACCTTTTGTAAAATGTTTTGATATATTTTGAACTGAATATCACTGACATTTGACCCGAACCCGCCTTCTTCTACAATAGACCTTAAAAACATACCAAGCAAATCCCCGTAAGAATAGTTTTGTTCGTTTAAACACGGATCGCAATCAAATTCGGCGTGGTGAGATTTGTGATGATTGATTAAAAATTCGTAGGCATTTTGTATATCTTGAAACTTTTCCAGGGCCGTTTTCGACTTGTTTTTATCCGGATGATACAAAAGTGCCATCATTCGATATTTCTTTTTTATCGTATCTATATCTAGTTCGTCTTTTTCAATATCGAATTCTAAAATGTGCATCGCAGTTTTAAAATTCATGGTCATCCGTGTATTTATATAGCTGTACTATAATATAAAAAAACATACTCTCTAAATGGTATATCGGGCGATAATTATTGTTATAGTATTTTAAGAATGTATAAGACCTCTTGATAATTTTTCGCACAATTTCGTCGGAAAGATGGACGGTTTGGTGATTAATCAAATAAAAGAGAATGGACCATAAGATCTCCACTGCTTCCAGATTGTAGATTAAAATGTCGTAGATGATGTCTCGAAAACCGGTGAAATTTATCTTCTTATGGTTCAAGATTTGGTGGATAATATTATCACAAACGATGTTGAAAACGTCTTTGGGAATATTATCATTTTGGATTTTATGAAAGGAATACAGTTCTTTGATGTTGACTATTTCGTGACAGTCCACCGCATCAATAACGGAATAAATCGAAGACAAGGATGCGTGATCCGAACTGTTGTTCTCAATCATGGTTTTATATTCGTTTTTAGTAGGACGACGCATTTGTACAATTTGGCAGGCATTGATAATATTGTTGGGTAAAAAACTGATGTTCTCCGTAATTAAAATGAAAAAAATCGTGATATTACAGCCAAAGTGGTTGCCGACACCTTTAGAGTATTGTTGAATATAACTATAAAATACGTCCAATAGTTCTCCGTGGATCGTATGGAAATTCTTGCAGACAATGAACCCAATCTTTTCTGTTTTGATCGAAATAATATCAACAATCTGTAAAAATATTTCGTTCCACAATATTTTGAAATTACACCCCAGCAACGACATGTCAATCTCGTAATGAATATCGCTGATATGATAAGTATAATTTTGTTTTTCGGTCTGAGCCGTGAGCTTTTTGTCGTATTTCAACTGGGTAGAACTGTATTTTTTTAGGATTTGGAGTACCTGGGAATACTTACCCACCCCGGAAGGACCGTACAAAATTAAATTTCCCATGTTGATGGCTTTATCGGGCAAGTTCTCCATAAACTCGCCAAGTTCCGGATGTAATTCGTAATTTTTTTTTGAATCGATGTATTCTTCGTAATGGGATTCGTAATACTTCATGGCAACAGTAATAGTATAAACCTTCAAGTTTTATATTATTTGTCGGACATTTTGTATTAGATGTGTTTGTTGGCCCGGACGCGTTTACCCCCACCGTCGTTTTTCGGGGGATACAACAAATGATCAAAAATATCTATTTTCTGTGGTTTCAGGGCATGGATCTTGCACCGGTCGTGGTCAAACAGTGTTTAGCGTCTTGGAAATATTACAATCCCACCTGGAATATTATCATTATAGATCGACACAATTATCAAAACTTTGTAGATTCACAATGGAACACCATTCTTCATAAAATTTCGCGAGAGTGTCCTCTCTATCGGTTCTCAGATATCATACGTTTGATGTTACTCTCTCGGTACGGCGGATTATGGGTAGATGCCACGTGTTTTTGTAACATGTCTTTGGATAGTTGGTTACCAGAACTTCTAACAGAAACTGACGTTTTTTTGTTTGATAATCTGACCCCGATAAACAAAAAAATCTCCAACTGGTTTATTTATTCGGAAAAGGGGCATTACACGATTAAAATGTGGTTGTATCTGGCTTTGAAATGTTACGAAAAAGATGTCGAATTTGTGGGAGATTATTTATTATTTTATGAGTTGTTTGAGTACTTGTGCGAACGAGACCCCAAGTTTTCACAGATTTTTGATAACATTCCTCGAACTGGCCAAAACGATACTATGTTGTATTTTAATTTTGATAAACGTACCGATCTCTATGTCCAAAGTGATGGGTTTTTACGCCCCGTAACCGAAGAAATCCGCGAAATGATTACCCAAAAACGAAAATATCTGTTCAAATTATCTCATAAATGCGTTTGGCCCCAGAATATAGAGGGCACTATTGTCTCTTTTTTATTTTCCACGATTCGTCACGAAACACGCTAAGGGAATTTCACTTGTAATAGTTTATTACCTAGAAATACGAGATAACCCGCCAGGCCATATATCGCCGGAACGACGGCATATAATATAGATTGTACACTGGCATCCGCACGGTTTCCACCCAAATATATGAATAAATAGGAGAGTATCAAAAACATGAGTAAAATTTCAACAATCATGGCCACTTTGTAATTGAAAGTGTCGGTCGCATCAATGTTGGACAAAAATATGAACTTGGAATAGAGTCCGTTCTTGTTGGAACTGATATCATAATTGTATATAGTGACCATCATCATAATAAGTGATATTATTAGTAACATCATCGGAATTCCAATGACAATATAAAATGGTATTCCACCGGGGATACTGTTTCCCAGCGTGAAAAAACTCGTTACTCCAAGATAGGTTGCCAAAAAATATATGAATCCTGGCGAAATTGTTGCCGTACTTGTTATGTAGAGCGCTACCGCCACGATTAATATCACGCATACTATAAAAAGCGACATAGGAGAAAAGAGTAATTCTTTCACAATAGAACCGTTACGGTCGTTGATAAAGTCGGAGATCATTTTGAAATCAAACACCACCGTCTTGTTGTCTTGGATATCCATGATCAAATTAAATCCGGAAATAGTTACCAATATGAATATCATTACCATGACAAGGTTCTCGACATTGGGCTGAAAAAGGAATCCAAAAAAGATCAAATACAGAATAATGTAAAAAATGTATATGCCATATTTAAGATTATTCGTGATGGGAGTTGTCGCCATTTATATACTCTTGTGACATTTTTTAGAAATATACACCCTTGAACATTATAAACCGGACGCCCGAAGGGGGGCGGGACCTTTGGAACCTGTAAAAAATTACACACAAACTATACTATTTTTAGGGCTTTATGTGTTGACCGGATTGCGAGGTTTGGGCGCGGCACGTTGTCTAAATCCGTGAAAGGATTTCACCGTTGTGCGGCAATATGGGCAAAGAACCGGGTTGGAATAATTCGATTCCACAAACATGAGGAAACATTTTTTACCGAACCGGTGTGTACAACCGCACAAAATCATTTCTTCGTTGGTATGGTTCTCCAAACAAATACTACAGGCGTCTTCTGTGGGGGCTTTGAGTTCTGCGATTTTTAACACGCGTGCCGGTTTTTCTGTCTTCTTGATCCATTGAGTGATGCGTATCTCTCTGAGCATTGCTTCGTTCTGTAACCGTAATTCACGGTCTCTTTGTTCTTGTTCCAACCGCGCACGAATTCTCGGAAGAGCAGCCTCACAATTCGCCTTCAATTGGTCCAACAGAGCAATACATTCTTCCACCTCATTGATTGTCACAAATCTTCCTATGTAGTAGGAGAACCTGAAAACCCACCGCCGCAACATTCCCAGAATAAAAGAAGTCATTATGATGCTGATAGTATTCTCAGTCCAGATTAGAAAAAAAAATCAATTTTTTGATCTTTGCCGTGCGCATGCGTACTGAAATCGACAGAGGTATGAGAACCAAAAAAGGCCCCGGAGGGGGCTTTCTTGGGGGGAACTAAACCTACGTTTTTATATTTTCAAAGTCGTGTATATGTACATTTGTGTGGCTCACGGCGGCTTTCCGTTAGTACAGCCTCACCGCCCACACATTATCTATTTCTCTTTGTCGGTCGTCTTTTTGCTTTCTTACATCACACTGGTGACAGTGTTCATTGTACTGTGCGTTTGGGTCGGCACTCGTGTGTAGAATGGGCTTACCAAGCATCGTGTTGGAAGAAGGCTCCCAGAACTGCGGCGAACTTCTCCAGAACAAGTCGTGGACGACGTTGGGAGACACTGGGTTCTTGTTCAGGGAAACCACTATACGCCCACCGGCTTCTCCACGGTCTTCTGTCCAAGAAAGGGAGACAGTTCCGCCAAGCCGCATCAACTCTCCGAACATCCGTCCCGCGATGGTCTTGTAGTTGTTGTTGAAGCTGTAGAGAACCGCACTGTGTCGATTGTCATCGTACACCGGCAACTTTTCGTTTTCCTCCGGTGACATGTAGGGGTCGTAATCGCGTCGGCAGCGCTTCTTTTGGTAGGCCAGTTCGTTCAGGTTCATGTACCCGAACTCTGACAACCGCTTTGCCAACCACACCCGGGACTTGTCGTTCGGCATGCCGCGGACAAAGAGATCCATACATAATAACGCCATTGTTCGTGTTTTCAATCACAACTCACGCGAATCAGTTATGATTCATCAAATCATTTCGTATTTTAAAATCAATTTTTTGGTTTTTCGACGTAAAAGAAATCTTGGGTAGTTTGAAATCCGTTGAATTGAGAACCGGCCGAATAAGTATATGCGCCAAAATTGCTCACATATACCCAATCTCCAACGTTCATGTTCGGCATGAGTACATTGTCCAATAAAAGGTCCATGCTGTCACAAGTGTATCCGTAAACCCGACTGCAGTAGACATCGGGTTCTCTTTCAATCACGGGCCGAATGTTCGGAACACAGCAGTCGAAAATAGTACAGTTGAAGGAATGGTACACACTTTCGTTCAAAGTGTATATTATAAAAGGCAACCCTTCGTTGACCGACTCCTTTTTACCGATGATTTGGAGAACCAACGTATGGGTGGTTTCCACAAAATAGCGACCCGGTTCGGCAATGAACCGTATTTCGGGAACGTCGGAAAACAACTGAATGCCACGACGTATCGCCGCGGTTGCTTTGTCAAAATCGTTCAGTGTCGAGAACCCGCCGCCAATATCTACAATTTCAATGTTGTTCCCCATTACGGCCGCAATGTCGCAGGCCTTTTTCGTATCACAAAGCGCCCGATAATACGTGTCGGGTTCCATACACTTGCTTCCCACATGAAAACTGAATCCGACCACGTTCAATCCCAACGAATTCGCCGATTTCAACAAGGGTGCCACGTTCTCCAAAGTACATCCGAATTTTTTACTGAATTTGATGACGCTTTGACTGTCGTCCACCGCCAAACGGAGAACCAACCGAGCTTCCGGATAATGCGTGTAAATTTTGTAAAGTTCTTCTGTACAATCAAATGTCATAAGCGATACCTGGTTGTCTCGCGCATACTCTAGATGTTGAGGGGTTTTACATGGATTCGCAAATATAATACGGTCGGGGTCGTGCGTTATCTCCAAAATAGTTTGTATTTCTGTTTGTGACGCACAGTCGAAATTTACCCCCAAGTTATCGAGAACCTCTATAATACGCGGATTCGAATTACATTTTATCGCGTAATAAGGGGTTATATCGGGTAAGAGGGTAGTCCATTTACAGTATAATTCTTCTATTTCCCCTAAATCTACCATATAAAATGAGGATTTATCGGGGTTTTCTTGAATTATATCATACAACGGAATCATATGATATAATAACTACAAAAAATATATTTGGTCGGGAGGGTCCAGGTGTTTTTATTTGGGAAAATACGTTTTGTCGATCCAATCAACCAAGATTTCTTTTTCACAATTGGAGAACCCGTAACCAAACTTTCTGAGACTAAAAAACGATGGTTTGGGCATGTCGGGGGTTTTGTAGTATACATATGCACCAAATTTTCCTTTACGTACGCTCATGTGTTCATTGAGAACCCGTAACACATTGGGATTATTGGGTTTATCCGACGTTTGTTGTAAAATATGTGGTACATCTTCAATCGTGATGTCGTCGGTAGGTGTTGGGTACATTTGACACGCCTTTTTGTTACTACCCCATTCTAAATAATGACCGTATCTGCCGCTTTTCAAATAAATGTCCTGGTTCTCCCATTTACCCAAACATCGGGTTGGCGTATCCAACAATTCTTCCAATGTATATTCACCGCGTTCCAGCCGGTCAATGTCCAACTGAACGTGTTTTTTAACCGGCAAATAGGACGGTTCAGACCCCCCCGCTGCAGTTTTTTGGATACTGGGACCATATTTACTAAAAACCAATGTATATACATTTTCGTCTTCATCGTCTCCTGATACCAAAGCATACATTTTCTTGGAAACAGCCGACAGCGGCAGAATTGCTTTTTTAAGATCGTCGTTGCATTCTTTGCACGGATAAAACCATTTCTCGGAAGCGTCAGTTTCCATGGAAGAAATGCCGTCCAGTTTTTCTTCCAGACATTTGGTGTAATCGTATGAGAACGCTTCATCAAAGTATCGTATCAAAAACTCGATGATTATTTTACCCAACGGTTGAAGTACCAGTTTGTCTTTTTCGTTTCCTACCGTCCTTTCCCGAGAATGCCGGACGACTTTTCCCTCCACCAATTCGTATTCTTGACAAACCACCTTCTTGCCTTCAATGTTCATTTTCTTAACGTATCCCCGGTCTTGGATGGTTTCTATAAACATCGCAAATGTGGACGGTCGACCTATCCCAAAGTCTTCCAGCTGTTTGATCAATCCGGATTCAGAATAATGAGAATGTTTATGATGAAATACTGCGGTGGAATATATTTTTTGGTACTGTATCGGTTGGTTGCTTGTGATCAACGATTCAAAATACATTAGTAGTCCACTACCTACCGCTTGCGAATCTACCGCAGAATCCGACCCTCCTCCCCCCGCGCGTTTCCAACCCAAGAATGTGGGAACTTCCACCGTATATTTGTAGTTCAACTGGTCCGGTGCGGTCAATACGGCGTCTGTCAAGTTCATTTTGGCATCCGACATGCAGCTTTGAACCGTAGTTCTCCAAATCAGTTTATACAAGGCGGCAATTTTTCCCGAATATTCTTGGGCGTCGAGTTCGGTCGTAGTAAGATGGGTGACGCGGATGGCTTCGTGGGGGTTTTTCCCGTCTTGGTTCTCGATTTTCTTCAAATCTCCCACATGCGACGCGTCCCAGCGGTCTCGGATATACTGTTCCACATTCTTCAAAAATGGTGCCGAATATTTCCGGCTTTCGGTTCTCATATACGTAATGTGTCCGTTTTGGTACAATATTTGACAAAGATTCATGGTTTCTTTGGGGGAAATATGAAGTGTGCTGTTGGCGGTTTGTAACAGCGTAGATGTGTTGAAAGGTTTGGGTGCGGACTGTACCGAGTTTCGTGTGGTGCCCAAGGCAAGTTGGTGAGAAAAACCCCGCGATTTTTCCAAAAAGGGGAGAACCTGTTCTCCCGAATCCATTTCCGAAGCGAGAACAAACGGGATATTTCTGGATGTAAAAATGCCCGTAATTTTGTGTTTTTGTTCTCCTTCTCCCAACCGGAGACGTTCTTGGTCATTGTCATATATCAGACGCAGCGCAGGGGTTTGACAACGCCCCGCCGACAAGCTGTTGTTTTTATCGTTGTACATGTATTTCCAGAGAACGGGCGATACTTTGTATCCGATCAAAATATCGAGAACTTGCCGTGCCCACTGAGCACGTACCAAATTCATGTTGATGCGACCAGGCGAGGCGACTGCAGCCAAAAGTGCCGGTTGGGTTACTTCATGAAATACGATCCGCGGGGTTCTCAACACATCCAAATCAAAGATTTCACAAATGTGCCACGCGATGGCTTCACCTTCGCGATCGTCGTCCGTGGCCAAGAGGACATGGTCCGGAGGAAACCGTAAAATAATTTTTTTCATGGTATCAATGTGATCCCTTTTTTTTTCAATGATCGAGAACCTGGGCGTGAAATTATTCTTAGAATCCACGGTTTTTAATCCACCAAGTTCTCGAAGATGTCCGATAGAAGCAATACATTTGTATTCATCTCCCAAATACGATTCGATCTTGTTACATTTGGAAGGAGACTCTACAATGACCAACCATTTTTGAGAACTTTTAATATAGGTATCGGTAGACCCTGGAGGAGAACTTCCAGAGCTACCTTGTCGGTATTTCTTGTATTTAGGTGGCATTAAAGATAACTACCAAAATGTATTTATCTTTGTTAGCGAAAAAGTATTTTTTCGACGTGAGCTCGGTCGGTGGGTAACCACATCATGAAAGCATTGCTTTCTCCAGGTATGATACAGCAACTGTAAAAACGGAATGTGGCCCGAGTTTTGTCGTTCTCGGCCATTAAAATGTATTCGGACGCCAGTTCTCTGCGTTGTTCTTTGCCTAATTGGCAAGAATACCTTTTTTCCACAGAATGAATAATGTTACTGTTACTAGAAATATCCACGACGCTCCACGAAATGCCGTAAATACCCCCTTTGGATAAAATAGTCATTTTAGTTGAAATACGGTACCAATAAAATATACGATTATATTATAATTGGATGCCCAGACGATCAAAACACGAAGACACCCCCGCACGTAAACGATCGAAAAATGGGAATACACCACTGTATATCGACACCTACGCAGATACACTAAAAGATCGCGATGAACATGATTTATTTACAACTTTTGATGTAGAATCACACAAATTTAACGACGAAGATATCAAAGATATGGGAGTACCAAAATCGGCACTGGCCCTTTCTGTTAGAGACATGAGTTACGACAAACTGATGGAGATGGAAGCAGAAATGGAAAAAAGAAATAAAGAGAATACCCAAAATAAGAAGGGAAAAGGAGGCACAAAAAAGAAACGTAGATCCGCGAATCGTTCTGTCAAAAAAAGGAGGAAATCGAAAAAATAATTCAACGTTTGGATACCTTCAAACGTTTAATAAACACACGAATTCGGGACGGGATAAAACACCGCCAACCAAGCCCGTTCAAAATAGTGTCCGTATTCCGGATTCGGAGAACCCGAAACGTACTGAATCAGGTTTTCGTAATATTCCCGGGAATGTTGGCGGATATGTTCTCGAGAAACCGCAAAAATACCGCGATAACAGATGACATGGGTATGTAGATCACCGAATACGTGGTCGAACCACCGACCGAACGGCCGTAATTCGGCCAAGGTTATCTGATTTGCGTTACCAAGTTGACTTTGGTTCTCGGAATTGCTGCCGACATACTCTCCAATACACCAATCGTACGCGTGAGTTTTAACATCGCCCACCAATTCAGAAGATATAAAAACAGAATTTCGAGAACCTTCTAACCGGTCAAAAGTGCGCATCGTTTGCCATTTTTTGAGTGGATCCAAACAGGATCCAGGTAAAAAATAGGTAACATCCGCCAAATTATCGTAATTTTGTATAATATGGTACAAATAGGTATGTGATTCACGACCCACGTTCTCCAAATTAACCACACGTTTGGGGGTGTCCAACGCCGGGCCCTTGTTGTAGATAATTTGTCGGAATTTGGAGAACGGTTCAGAATCGAGATAGTCTAGGTTCTCGTTGTATCTGGCGATTACCAGTTCCATGTTGGACATTTATTTTTACATGCGATTCATTTTTATATTGTTGCCGCCCAGATTTTTAATTTGGGTAAAATGTAAAATAATTCTAAAAAGAACATAGAAAATAAAACGGTAATAAAATGTAAACCACTTAACTAAATAAGATAAAATTTTTATGAAATCGCACAAACCGTGGCGTATTTTTATTGATGATCGAAATTATGTATCGTGGAGGCTTTTCGATATAGACACGAAAGAGGAGGCGCCGTTTAATATCATGGATACGGCAACATTTCATCCGGTGGAAAAAAAATTGTTCAACAATGACGTTATTTCCGAAGACGGCGAATTGATATATTCGTACACGCGCGAATGCCCATCTTTCGCCGGGGTTCTTTTGTTAGAGAACAGTAAAACGTACGGTCGCACCGAAAACAAAAAACGGTTGTTGTACAAATGTGTACCCGACGACAAGCGTCTTCCCGCATTTTTGGTGCCATACGACATGAAACTGGGATTTTCCAAGAATATCAAAGACAAGTATGTAGTGTTCAAGTTCGAATCCTGGACCGAAACACATCCCCACGGCGTGTTATTGGAAGTGATTGGCGACATTGATAATTTGGAAGCGTTTTATGAGTATAAATTGTACTGTAGGAATTTGAATGTTTCCAACAAAGATTTCAACAAGAAAACCCACAAGCTGTTTCAGCCCCAGAAAACGGAAGAATATGTTCAAAAAATATTACAGAACCCGGCATTTACGATCGAAGACCGTACCGCCGAATATGTATTTACCATTGATCCGAAAAACAGTACGGATTTTGACGACGGATTCAGTATCAAAACCACGCCACATGGGACAACCCTGATAAGTGTGTACATTGCCAACGTATTTTTCTGGATGGAATCGTTTGATTTGTGGTCATCGTTTACGAAACGCGTATCCACGATTTATTTGCCGGACCGTCGCAGACCCATGTTGCCGACGATTCTTTCGGACAATTTATGTAGTCTGATGGAGAACCAGCCAAGGTTCGCGTTTTGTATGGATTTAGAATATACGGACCCAAACTGTCCGCCGAAAACCACATTTTCAAATGTACTCATACGCGTAAAACGTAATTTTATTTACGAAGAATCCGCCATGTTGAAAAATCGATATTATCAAGATTTGTTGAAAAAGACACAAGAATTACAACCAAAGACGGAGAATAGTCACGACGTGGTGGCGTATTGGATGGTCTACATGAATACCCGATGTGGGGATCACATGTTTGAGAACAAAATTGGGATTTATCGGTCGGTATTTTCGAAGTCGATTGCCAGTATTGCGTCCGGGGGAGTCACGATGAGTTCGATGATTGATTCGGACCCCACAATGGATGCCGAAACCAAACGGTTCTTATATAATTGGAACAGTATTTCTGGACAATACATGGTGTTTTCAGAAGACGTCAATGTAGGACACGAATTGATGAATTTGCCGTCGTATGTACACATCACGAGTCCGATTCGTCGCTTGGTAGATTTACTGAACCAAATTTTGTTTTTTTCGCATTTCACGTTTGTAAAGGCCCTTTCGACGAGCGCCCAAGAATTTTTGAAAGGCTGGCTTCACGAAATCGAATTTATCAATGAACGTATGAAATCCACGATGAAAGTGGAAAGGGAGTGCGAAATTATCCGCAAATGTTTGACAAGTCCCGAGATTTTGGAAAAAATCCACGAAGCGTATATTATTGATATTCGAGAACTCGCCCAAGAACCGCCCCAATATAAATACCTCATATATTTGGAAAAGGACCGTATGATACTCAGTATGAAGAGCGAACAAAAAAAGGATATATACAAGAAATACCGAGTAAAAATGTACAAGATAGAGTCCTACGGGGTAGCATCCAAGATCAAGGTGGGGTTTTATTCAGAAGAAAGCGTTGTAGAATAGATGTTAGATGTCGTCAATATCAATTTCGTCTTCTTCGACAATGATGGAAGAAGGAGGGGCTTTTTGCGGAGCAACTCTGGGATCTTCCGCAGTTTCGTTGGAAAATTCAAACAAATCCGAGGCAGAATTCGAGTCGGCGGAACCGCCGATCCCCGGATCATGATAACTGTTCAATACCGAAATAAGATCGCAATTTTTATAGGGAGATTCCCATTCACGTAGTCCAACTACCACGTGACAGTTGACAGAAATCAAATTATGTTTTTTGGATTTACCACTGAACTTACCGCGAATGTGACACATTAAACTGAGTACCGGATTATCATGTGTTTGAATTTGGCACATACCGTTTCCGTACAGCTTAGTAACGGTGGCCATCTTTTCGAGAGGATCACTTGGCAAGTATTGTACATTTGACACCGGCTGCGACGCTTTGCGCGCCATAGATTTAGTTTTGGAACCACCCGTTGTATTCTTTACCATGATTTCGACGTACGAGGTTTTACTGTTTCTTTCAATGATACTGAATCGAATCAATTTTTTATTCCGGGTCCGAATGTGTCAGAAATTACTTTTCTTGATAATCCTTGCCTTCGTCGCCACATAGACGTTCGTCTTGACGAACTTCCGTACAGTACTTGAAATAGGTATAGGGGTCTTTTGCGTCTCCCGTAACAAGATAGATATTTCTCAGATTGTCGGAGATGAAAGGGTAGCGAGAACATCTTCCGTAGCAGTCACCGTTAATATAATCTTTGACGAAAAACTTACAATTTTTACAGAATTTGTCTTCTTGTACCGGACCTGGGATCCAAGGAAACGAATGGATTGGGGGCGACACGATATTCATGAAATTGTTATTGAGCGTTCCCTCAATCAAAGCTACAGATGAATATGCTGACCGAATGGGTCGAGTAAAATACATTTTGGCCTTAGTATTGAGTACAGGAAATGATAAACAGAGAGAAACCGCAAAATTGGTAATTCGATACATGGATGAAAGCAACGAGACGAATGGTTTGATTGATGTATAATTGACTGAATTATAAATCAATTTTTTTGAATAGAATTTGAGGACGAGATCGATGTATGGTATCCGAAGCGGGTTTCTTGTTCCGGACAAACACTGGAGAGAATAATATCGGCGTATTTTTGAGAAACGATGATGTCCTTTATTTTGAAATCGTTGTTGTAACTGCCCTTGTATTTGATGATGGGAGAAAAATTATCTCTACGTGGTTTCAATTCAAAGATAAAACCGATGTTTCTCAAGGCGTCTTCGTAATGGTCCCGTAAATATTCGTAGGGGAGAATGAGGTAATTTTTTGCGAATTTGGGGACTTCTTCTAAGAAATATTTTTGTTTGTGATACCGTAAATCGAAGATGTTTTTATAGCGATTTTTGGTGATGTAGTTGCGATCTTCCATGATTTCACCGTAGATGTTGGGCCCTTCTTCAAAAATACTGTAGAATTCGTTGGTAATGAAAGCCTTGATGGAAATTTTGTTCATAGGCGGAATATGGTGCAACCGTTTCATGAAACTGTCGATCCAATCGACGGAATGGCGCACTATACATATCAACAAGGTATCATCCGAGATATTGAGAGGAGTCGTCCCAAAAAAATGGGAATCGCCGGGCTGAAATGTGATATCAAAGTTATGTTTCATGGCATATTGTACGAAATGACTGCCACTACAACGTTCTCCTAAGATTTTAAAGTTTTTGATAGGGACATCTGTACTACGAGAGGAAATAGTAGAAATGTCGAATCCTTCTTTTTGAAATTGATGAACAGGAACAGTAGAGAAACTGGACATATATAATAGAACTATTTACGAATATTATATGATTAATTTATAGTAAATACTTTTAAATGAAAAAAAAACAAATTAATAAATTTAAAAGGCACAAATGGTAACAAATAGCTAGCACTACCTTAACAAGGAGGTGTTTTACAAATATACTTATGTATCTAAGCAAGGGTCGAAACACACTGATTCTTGGGATCGAACTTGGCAATCAACTCGTAGCTTTGGGTATCGTACAAGTTGTTGTCACAATCCATGAGGTAGTCCTTTCCTTTGAAGTGGAAAGGTTCCACCTCGAGTTCTTCTTCTTCCTCGTCGTCGTCCTCGTCCTCGTCCTCGTCGTTGTCCTCTTCGTCCTTGTCGCCCTCGTCCTTGTCCTCGTCCGGAACCTTGGTCGTGTGGTCTTCTTGTCCGGCTTGCGAAACCATGGATTCTTCTTTCAACTCGGGAGAAGTCACCAACTGCTTAACTGCGCCCCGAGGGACCGGGGGCATTTCCGGTTCATTCACCGGAGAGAGATCAACATCTACCGTGGGCGCGGCGTTTGCCTTGCGTCTGGGCTTGGGAGCCGGTTTAGCGGCAACGGCCACTACCGTGTCTTCCTTGGGTTCTTGAACCGGGTCCTTGTTCTCGGCATCGGGTTTCTTTCTGGGAGCGCGAGGCTTGCGCGCTGCCTTGGGCTTGGCGGCGGGTTCACCGTCAAGGGAGGGGGCGTCCGGGGGAACCGTAGGTTCCCTGGAAACAGTTTTAATAAGAATTTTGAGTGATTTGAGGTAGGGTTTGAAGTCGTCGAGGAAGCGTTGTGCGAAGGCGGAGAGGCGTGGGACGTCGTTGTCGAGTAGGAGTAGGTGTTGTTGTGCGAGGC
>Ga0164297_10000657_pt1 | contig 41223 bp, 35 predicted proteins | sample GEODES058metaG_FD_113539 | JGI IMG/M metagenome (GOLD analysis project Ga0164297, IMG submission 113539) | Dystrophic lake water microbial communities from Trout Bog Lake, Wisconsin, USA - GEODES058 metaG | ecosystem: Environmental > Aquatic > Freshwater > Lake | place: USA: Trout Bog Lake... | reverse complement strand
GCCTCATGCGCGCCCTCGCCGCAGGGACTTGGCGCGCTCCGCGCCTTCGCGCGCCCCGCACCCGCAAAGCGCCGAACCCCACCCCCGAACCGCGCCCCAAACCCCTCTACATCTCCCAGGCTAAAGGCTGGATCGGCCAGCGCTACGGCTTCTTCATCCGCGGCAGTTTCGGCCAGTTCGAGCACCTGCTCACCAAACCCGAAACCCAATCCCTCCTCGCCGACCTCCCCCCGGAGGCCATCCGGTCCCTCGGCCGCACCATCCGCCCCCTCTGCCGCCTCTTCGGCATCACACCCCCCAAGCCCCTCCAGCGCGACACACCCAAGCGTGTCCGTCCCCCGCGCCCGCGCAAGGAGCGCATGCCCCGGCCCCCACGCTCCCGCCGCGCCCTCCTGCGCGCGCTCAAGTCCTGTCTGAAACCCAAGGGCATGGCCATCTGGCCCGATCGCATCGCCGCCCGACGAAAAAGCGAGTGAACGTCGGACATCGACTCATGCCTCATTTGTTCCATTATCGTAATTGTTAGCCGAAAAACATCATCCCCGGAAAAGCAAAGCTAAGCGTTGTTCTTTTTTGAAAAAAAGAACCAAAAAAACTTTTGCGCTTTGCTTCCATCGGATTTAACCAACGGAGATCGGCGAAGCCAATACTTCGTTGCATCGCGCGCCCCACTCCGCCACCTCGCACGAACCCAAAATGAAAAAAGTCTTTTTGCTTCTTTTTCTTCAGAAAAAGAAGACTTCCCCTTCTTCAAATCCCCCCTCACCCCCCAGCCGGCCAGAACCGGCATGACACCCCATGCCCCGGCGCCACCTCATGCCACTCCGCCGTCCCCGCATGATCCTCCCCGAACACACACGGCCCCGAAAACCCCTCCCGCCCCCGAAACTGCGGCTCCACGATCGCCGCCGCCAGCTTCGCCCGCTGCCGCGCCGGATCGGGCACGGGCACTGCTTCCATTAACGCCCGCGTATATGGATGCGCCGGGCTCTCATACACCTGGTCGGCGTCCCCGAGTTCCACGATCCGCCCGCCGTACATGACCGCCACCCGATGCGCCACCGCGCGGACGATCGCCAGGTCATGGGCGATGAACAGATACGACAGCCCCAGCCGGTCCTGCAGGTCGCGCAGCAGGTCGACGATTTGCGCCTGTGTTCGCACGTCCAGCGCCGAGACCGGCTCGTCGCACACTACGAAATCCGGGTTCACCGCCAGCGCCCGCGCGATCACGATCCGCTGCCGCTGTCCGCCGGAGAATTCATGCGGATAGCGCCGAACGGCTGTCGGATCCATGCCCACCAGCGTCATCAGCTCCGCCACCCGGTCCGCCCGCTCGGACTTCCCCACCGTCCCATGCACGGCCAAGGGCTCCGTCAGGATCTGCGCCACCGTCATCCGCGGATGCAGGCTCGAATAGGGGTTCTGCAGCACGAACTGCATATGCCGCCGCATCCCCCGCAACTCGCCCCGGCGCATCGTCGTCAGCTCCCGTCCGAGCAGTTCGACCGACCCGCTGCTTGCCGCCTGCAACTGCAGGATCGCCCGCCCTGTTGTGGTCTTCCCCGAGCCGGACTCCCCCACCAGCCCCAGCGTCTGACCGGCTCCGATCTCGAACGACACCTGGTCAACCGCCCGCACCGGCAGCCGCCCGCGCCGCGGCGGAAAGGTCACACAGAGATCGCGCACCTTAAGCAGCGCGCTCATCGCCGCGCCGTCTCGATCCGGGGCACCGCGTCCAGCAGCGCCCGCGTGTAGTCATGCCGGGGCGCCGCGAACAGCGCATCCACCTCCCCGCTCTCCACGATCTCGCCAGCGTGCATGACGTAGACCCGCTCCACCATGCCCGCGATCACCCCGAAATCATGGGTGATCAGCATCAGCGCCATCCCGAGTTCCCGCCTGAGACGCATCAGCAGCCGGAGGATCTGCGCCTGCACCGTCACATCCAGCGCCGTCGTCGGCTCATCGGCGATCAGCAGATCCGGCGCGCACGACACCGCCATCGCGATCATCACCCGCTGCCGCATGCCCCCGGAGAACTGATGCGGATGATCGTCGGCCCGAAGCGCGGGATCACGGATACCCACCAGATCCAGCAACTCAATTGTCCGCGCCCGCGCCGCCCGCCGCGACAGATCCTGATGCCGCCGCAGCATATCGTCGATCTGCGCCCCCACCGACATCACCGGATTGAGCGACGACATGGGATCCTGGAACACCATGGCGATCCGCCGCCCGCGGATATCCCGCATCCCCCGCTCATCGAGCCCCAGCAGATTCCGGCCGCGATAGCGGATCGCCCCGCCCCAGGCCACCGACGACCCCTCCGGCGCCAGCCGCAGGATCGCCCGCGCCGTCACACTCTTGCCGCAGCCGCTCTCGCCCACGAACCCCACCGCCTCGCCGGCGCCGATATCGAACGAAATCCCCTTCACCACCCGAGCGGGAACACCATCCCGCGCGAAATCCGCGGTAAACTCCCTGACCTCGAGCAGCGGCTCCATCACCGGCTCCCCACATCAAGGAATTCCCGCAACCCGTTCGCCAGCACGATGAAAGTCAGCGAGGCGAACACGATCGCCGCCGCCGGCCCGATCACCGTCAGCGGCGCCAGCTCCATGAACTGCCGCGCCTCCGCCAGCATGCTCCCCCAGTTCGGATCGGGCGGCGGCGGCCCCAGCCCGAGAAACGACAGGGCGGTCACCGTGAAGATCGTATTGGCCAGCGTCAGGCTCGTCTGCACCAGGATCGGCGACATCGCCAGCGGCAGCACATGCCGCACCGCGATGGCGAACTCCCCGATGCCCACGCTCCGCGCCGCCTCCACATGGTCCCACCGCTTGATGCTCAACACCGGCCCGCGCACCACCCGCGCCAAAGTCGGCGTATAAACAATGGCAATCGTCAAAATCAGATTCCGCAACGTCGGCCCCAGCGCCGCCACCACCGCGATCGCCAGCAGGAACGCCGGAAAGGCGAACACGATGTCCAGCAGCCGCATGATCACCAGGTCGACCTTCCCGCCGACATAGCCCGACAGCAACCCAAGTACGAGCCCCGCCGCCAGCGCGATCGCCACCGCGACAAAGGTGATCAGCAAGGTCCCCCGCCCGCCGATGATCAGCCGGCTCAGCACATCCCGCCCGATCGAATCCGTCCCCAGCCAATGCGCCGCCGTCGGCCCATCGAGCGACGCCGGCGAGGTCTTCGACGGGCTGTACGGCGCTATCCACGGCCCCAGCAGCACGAGCGCCACCAGCAGCCCCAGCATCACCAATCCGATTGTGAGGAGGATCTGTCCGCGCGGCCTAGTCATACGACACCCGCGCATCCACCCGCGCATAGGCGATATCGACCAGCACATTCATCAGCAGCACAATCGTCGCCGCCACCAGCACGATCGCCTGGATCGCCGGATAGTCTCGCGTCGCGATCGAATCGAACAGATACTGCCCCATCCCCGGAATGGTGAAGATCGTCTCGATCAGGATCGAGCCACCCAGCAACGCCGCCAGCTGTAACCCCGTCACCGTAATCACCGGCGTCAGCGCATTGCGCACCAGGTAGTTCCCCAGGATCACCCAGCGGCTGAGCCCCTTCGCGCGCGCCACCATCACATAATCCAGGCTCGACACCTCCAGCACCGCCGCCCGCGTATTCTCCGATATCGACACCGACACCGTCAGCGCCAGCGACACCCCGGGCAGCAGCAGGCTCGTCACATTGCCCCAGGGATCGGCCGCGAAAGCCACGTAGTTGAAGATTCCGACCGAGGGAAAATACAGCCCGAACAGCAGCACGATCAGCGTCGCGATGACGAAATTCGGCACCGCCAGCAGCAGGCTGTTCCACCCCCGCACCACCCAATCCGCCGTCCCCCGCAGCCGCGCCGAAGCCAGCCCCGTCGCCGTCCCCATCACCAGCGCCATGATCCCCGCGATCAGTGTCAACTCACCCGTCACCATCAGCCGCGGCACGATCTCGCCGATCACCTTCCGCTTGGTCGCGAACGACGTCCCAAGATCCCCGCTCAACGCCTGCGCGAGCCACAGCAGATATTGCCGCCACACCGGCTGATCGAGCCCGAGGTTGCGCCGGATCGCATCCAACGCCTCCGCCGAAATCGTGCTCGTCCCCGCCGAGGCCTGCGCGAAATCTCCAGGCAGCACCCGCATCAACACGAAAGCGACAATCGACACGCCCAGCAGGATCGGCACCGTCAGCCCCAGGCGCACCGCCACCATGCGGATCATGGCGGCGCTCCGCCGTGGGCCGCTTTACTTGTCGATCCAGGCGGTGCGGACAAAGGTGCGGATATTCGCGGCCAGCGGCACATAGCCCTTGGTGTAGTTCCACCACGCCTCCCAGCGCAGCGGATACTGGTAGATGTCGAGCACATAGGCCTGGTCGTTGATCCGCTTCTGGATCGCCATATAGGCCTCCGCCCGCTTGCCGCGATCGAGGATGGTCCGCGCGCCGATGATCATGGCATCGAGCTCGGTATCCGCCATGCCCAGCGCCTTGCCCGACGCGGTCGTCGAAATGATGCGCGAGACGATGGCATCCGGATCGGGGCTCCAACTCAGCGCGATCGACATCAATGTCGGGAACTCGCCCTTCAGCCACATGGCGATCAGCGGCGCCGTCTCCATCGGCTTGATCGCCACCTTGATCCCCGCCTCCGCCCATTGCTGCTGCAGAATCTGGGCGCAGCTGACATCGAGCGGATTGGCGGCGACGCAGATATAATCACCCAAATCGATGCCGCCGGCATAGCCGGCCTCGGCCAGCAGCTTCTTCGCCCCAGCGATATCGGTCTTGTAGTAGGGCATCTCGCCGACACCGTCATAACCGCCGACATGGCTCTCCGGCACCATCGCCGCGACCTTGCCGGAGCCGCCGAGCACCGTCTCCAGGCACGCCTTGCGATCAGTCGCCAGGCTCAAAGCCCGCCGCACCCGAACGTCATCGAGCGGCTTGGCCTTGAGGTTCATCCACACCGGAAAGGTGCGCGTCGTCTTGCCGGGTGCGGAGACCAGATCGGGCGAGGTGCGCATGATCTGGGCGGAGACCTTGGGATCCTTGAACCAGGTCATGTCGATCGCCTTCGAGCGCAGCGCTGAGGTGATCGACGCCTGGTCCTTGAAGAAACGGAACACGACCTCGCCGAGATAGGGCAGCCCCTGCTCGTAGTAGTTCGGATTGGCCTTCAAGGTGAACTGCTGGTTCGGCTGGTAGGAGTCGAAGATGAACGGCCCGGTGCCCACCGGCTTGGTGTTCAGATCGGCCACGCCCCGTGGCACGATCACGCCGTTCGGGTTGGTCGCCATGTAGCTGAGGAAGGCGGCGTTCGGCGCGTTCAGCTCGAACTTCACCGTCAGCGGATCAATGACCGTCACCGCCTTGATGCTGGAGAAGATCGGCGCACTCGGACTCGCGGTGGCGGGATTGAGGATGCGCTCGAAGGTGTATTTCACATCTTCGGCGTCGAACGCCTGGCCGTTGTGGAACTTCACGCCGCTGCGCAGCTTGAAGATATAGGTGGTGTCGTTCGGCTGCTCGAACCCGGTGGCGAGATCTGGCTCCACCTTCATGTCAGCGTTCCAGCGCAGCAGGCCGGTGTAGAGCAGCGCGGTGAAGTCGTAAGACGAAAATGCCGTTGTCGTATTGGCATCAAGCCCGATCGGGTCGGCATCCGCGCCGATGACCAGCCGCCCACTGCGCTTGGGCGCGCCCGCCTGGGCGAAGGCGGAAGCGCTCACGCCCGTCGCCACGCCGGCGATGGCGAAGCTCAGCAGGCTGCGGCGCTCAAGACCGCAGGCGATGTCCGGGTCCATGGATGTCCTGTCCGACATGGCTTCTCTTCCTTTTGTCCCTGACGAACGCTAGCGCCCTTCACGCCCCGCCAGCAAGGCGGGTTTCAAAGCGCGGCCGCCTGCGGCAAGCTGCGGGGAATCAAATGGGAGGTTCATCGCATGTACCGGGTCGCCACCGCCGGCTTCCAGCACGAGTCCAACACCTTCTCATCGGTGCCAGCGAGCCTCGACAAGTTCGTCCGCGCAGGGATCCTCGAGGGCGACGAGATCCGCGCCCAATACGAAACTTCGCAGACCACGCTTGCCGGTTTCTTCGCCGTGGCCGCCGCGGACCCGGAGATCGAGCTGGTGCCGCTGGTCTTCACCCGCCTGACTCCGATGGCCGCGATCACCCATGAGGCGATCGCCCACATCATGGACCGCATCCTCACGGCGCTGCGCGACAACGGCCCGTGGGACGCGATCCTGCTGCCGCAGCATGGGGCGGCGGTGTCGGAAACCTGGCCCGATGCCGATGGCGAGCTGGTCCGCCGCGTACGCGAACTCGTCGGCCCCGACGTGCCGATCGGCCTCGCGCTCGACATGCACGGCAACATATCCGCCCAGATGATCGACAATGCCGACATCACCACGGTCTATCAGACCAACCCGCATATCGACGCCTATGAGCAGGCCCTGCTCTGCGCCCGCCTGACCTTCCGCCTGATGCGCGGCGAAATCCGTCCCTGCAAGGCGCTCCGCGCGCCGCCGCTGCTGGTCAATATTCTCAACCAGGGCACCGACGATTCACCCATGAAGGACCTGCTGCGCATCGCCGACGAACAGCGCAAACGGCCGGGCGTGCTGAGCCTCAGCGTCGTCGAGGGGTATCCCTATGCCGATGTCGCGGAGATGGGCATGTCGTTCATCGCCATCACCGACGGCGACCAGGCGCTGGCCGACGACGTCGCCGACCAGCTGGCCAAGGCGGCCTGGTCGATGCGGGGGGCGCTGAACACTGGCGGGACCGGGGTGGACGAGGCGCTGGTGCGGGCGCGGGCGGCGAATACGGGGACGATGGTGTTGTTCGACGTCGGCGACAATGTCGGCGGCGGTAGCCCGGCGGACTCCACCATTGTGCTTCATGCCGCGCGGCGACTGGGGATTTCCGGATTGCTGCAGGCGCTGTGCGACCCCGAGGCGGTCCTCGCCTGCCAGGCCGCCGGGGTCGGCGGGCGGGTCGATATGGTGGTCGGCGGCAAGACCGACGATCGGCATGGGGCGCCCTTCCCGGTCAAGGGCGTGGTCACCGCACTCTCCGATGGCCGCTACGAGGAGACCGGGCCGACCCATGCAGGGTTTCGGTTCTTCAACGACGGACCCAGCGCCGCCATCAAAACCGATGATGGCTACACGATCGTTCTCATCACCTACCCCGGCGGCACCATGAGCCAGCAGCAGTTTCGCGCCCTCGGTATCGAGCCCTCGGCCGAGAAGATCATCGTCGCCAAAGGCGTCCACTCGCCACGGCCAGCGATGGAGCCGATCGCGCGGGAGATGATCTGGGTGGCCACCCCCGGCGTGACCACCGCCGATCTCACCACCTTCACCTATCACCACCGGCGCGTGCCGATCTATCCGCTGGAGCCCGATACGCAGTTCAACCAATAAACACCAACAGGAAACCGACATGACCGAAAAGACCGCGCGCGAAAAAGGCGCCGAGATCCGCGCCGCCCTGATGGGGGAAAACTACGCCTCCTCGCTCGAAAGCACGATCTACAGCGATCCCGGCATGCGGGAATTCCGCGACCTCGCGCAGGAAATCGCCTTCGCCAATGTGTGGTCACGCCCCGGGCTCGATCTGAAAACCCGTGCCCTGATCTGCGTCGTTTCCGACACCGCCACCGGACGGGCACCGGAACTCGCCATCCATCTGCGCATGGCAATCCGCCAGGGATGGACCGAGACGGAACTCACCGAAGCCCTGCTGCACCTCTCCGTCTATGTCGGGCTGCCGCTGGTGCGCGAGGCGATGCTGACGGCGAAGGAGACGTTTGCGGCGATCAGAGAAGAGGGGAAGTAAGGGGTTCTTTTTTGAAAAAAAGATCCAAAAAACTTTTTCGACTTGATCGTGCGAGATCTGGCAGAGGAGAGCGGCGAAGCCTATTATTTATTGCTTCGCGCGACTCCCACACCAAAATCGCACGAGCCCAAACGGACAAAAGTCTTTTTGCTTCTTTTTCTTCAGAAAAAGAAGAGTCTTTTCTGTCTAGTTTTGATAAGTGATTTTGTCTGAAAAACGCTTCAAAATGCACAAGAACCTCGTCGGGTGCCTCCTCCGCGAGGTAGTGTCCGGAGTTGACGGCGCTACCCGTGAGGGGGGCGTCGACGTAGCGGGACCAGACGGCGAGGGGTGAGTACCAGGTGCCGATTTTTCCTTGGCTGCCCCAGAGGATTTGGGTGGGGCAGGTGATGCGGCGGCCGGCGTCGCGGCTTTCGCGGTCGTGGGTGAGGTCGATGGTGGCGGCGGCGCGGTAGTCTTCGCACATGCCACGGATCATGTCGGGGTTACGGATGGCGGCGAGGTAGTCGGCGTGGGCTTCGGGGGCGAAGAAGTCGTCGTCCTTGGGTTCGCGGTTGGTGTGGGCGCGGAACCAGGCTTCGGGGGCGGCGTTGATCAGGGTTTCCGGGAAGGGGTGGGGCTGGGCGAACCAGAACCAGTGGTAGTAGCCGAGGCCGAATTTCATGTCGGCGCGTTCGAAGTGTTCGATGGTGGGGATGATGTCGAGCAGCGCGAGTTTGCTGACGCGCTCGGGATGGTCGATGGCGAGGCGGTGGGCGACTCGGGCGCCGCGGTCGTGGCCGGCGAGGAAGAAGCGGTCGTGGCCGAGGCCGTCCATGAGGTCGACCATGTCCTGCGCCATGGCGCGCTTGGCGTAGGCGGCGTGGTCGGCGGAGGCGGGGGGTTTGAGGCTGAAGCCGTAGCCGCGGAGGTCGGGGCAGATGACGGTGAAGCGCTGGGCGAGACTGGGCGCGACCTTGTGCCACATGGCGTGGGTCTGGGGGTTGCCGTGCAGGAGGAGGAGCGGCGGGCCGGAGCCGGCGTGACGCAGGCGGATCGTTCCGTCGGGGACGGGGCGTTCGGTGAGGGTGAAGCCCGGGAAGAAGGTCATCGGGTGGTCAGTTGGAAAATCCGTAGAGCCTGGCAGGGTTGTCGACGAGGATCTTCTGGCGGAGCGCGGCGTCGGGGGCGGCTTCGCCGAGGATGCGGAGCAGGTCGGTGTTGTCGTGCGGCATGTAGATGACGGTCTCGGGCGCGCCGACCGTGTGGGGGCCGATATGGGGCCAGTCGGTGCCCCAGACGGCCTGGTCCGGGTTGGCGGCGATGAGGCGGCGGGCGACGGGCAGGGCGTCGCGGAAGCCGGTAGGCTGGTGGGAGACGCGGTTGGGGCCGGAGACCTTGACCCAGCAGTGGCCGGCTTCGAGGAGGCCGACGAGTTCGTCGAGGCCGGGCTGGCGATCGCCGAGACGGGCGTCGGCGCCGCCCATGTGGTCGACGACGACGGGGACGCCGAGGGTGGCGATGGCGGGGGCGAGATGGACGAACAGAGAGGGCAGCGCGAAGATCTGCACGTGCCAGCCGCGCGGGCCGACGCGGGCGGCGGCGGCGCGGAGTTCGGCGACGGCGGCGGCGGGATCGGGGATGCCGTTGCTGACGAGGTTGAGGCGGATGCCGCGGACGCGGAGCGCGTGCATGTCGTCGAGATCGGCTTCGGAGTTGTCGGGGCCGATGACGGCGACGCCGCGGGTGAGGGCGGCGTCATCGGCGCGCAGCGCATCGAGCATGCAGCGGTTATCAGTGCCGTAGGCGCTGGGCTGGACGAGGACGATGCGGCGGAGGCCAAGCGGGACCATCACCTTTCGATAATCGGCGAGGCTCGCGGGCGTCGGGTCGTAGGCGCGGAGTGCGGCGGGCGGATAGTCCGACATCGCACCGAAGACGTGCATGTGGCAGTCGGTTGCCCCCGCGGGGACCGTGAAACCGGGCATGTCGCCCTCCTACAAAGTGACGACGACGTAGTCCTGTTCGACCGAGACGGGGACGGTTTCGGCGACCAGCGGGCCCTGGGCGAGGGTTTCGCCGGGCACGACGGTGACCGGGTACATCTTGGCCTGCATGCTGTCGGGGTCGCACCATGACTGGCCGGTGCGGATGTCGAATTCCCAGCAATGCCAGGGGCAGCGGATCATTTCGCCGCCGCGGGAGAGGCGGTAGTCGCCGGGGCCGGTGGATTCGAGCTTGCTGACGATTTCGCCTTCGCACAGCACGGCGCCCTGGTGCGGGCAGCGGTTGACGAGGGCGAAGAACTCGCCGCCGAGGTTGAAGACGCCGATTTCGCGGCCGCGGACGGTGACGAGCTTGCGGCCGCCCGGAGGGATATCGGCGACCGCGGCCACCACGTGTTTCGCCATCGTTTCAGTCCAGCCGGTAGAGCGCCTGCGCGTTCTCGCGATAGATCTTGCGCGCCCAGTCGTCGGGCAGCTTGACCTTGAAGGCGTAGCGCGGGTCGTCCTGGTCCCAGTGGGGGTAGTCGGTGGAGAACATGATACGGTCGACGCCGATCCATTCGATGGTGGAGAGCATGTCGGCTGGGCGCTCGGGTTCCTCGATCGGCTGGGTGGTGAGCCAGAAATGGTCGTGCACGTATTCCGACGGCAGGCGCTTGAGATAGGGCGCCTCGGCCTTCATCCGTTTCCAGTTGGCATCTAGGCGCCAGCTGAGCGAGGGGATCCAGGCGAAGCCGCCCTCGACGAGGACGACCTTGAGATCGGGGATGTCCTCGAAAACGCCCTCGCAGACGAGGCTGGTGACCAGGGTCTGCATGGACTGCACGTAGGAGGGGTGTTCCTCGTGGTAGTAGGAGGGCCAGCCGCCGCCGGTGGAGGGGTGGCCGCTGGTGCCGCCGAGGTGGAGCGAGATGGGGAAGCCGTTGGCGGCGCAGGCGGCGAGGATCTTGCGGTAGCGGTGGCGGCCGAGCGGCTCGATGCTGCGCGGCGCGATGTTCACCTGGACGAAGCGGCGATCGGCGGCGCGTTTCTCGATCTCGGCGATAGCGGCGGCCTCGTTCTCAATGGTGATCTGCACGGCTGCCTTGAGGCGCGGCTCGGGGATGCAGAAGCGGGCGAGCTGCCACTCGTTCACCGCGTGAGCCATCGCGGCCGCGTACTCGACGTTGCGTTCGGCGGCCTGGCCGCCGACGAGAGGGGCGAGCAGGCCGTGGGAGACGTCGAAGAGGTCAAGCAGCTGCTCGCGCATCAGGTCGAGGTCGCTGCCCGGCAGGCCACCGCGCTTGGGCCAGGCGTCCATGCGCTGGCCGACACCAGGGGACATGCGAGGATATGCGGTGGCACGGGAGAGGCCCTGCCGCGGACGGCCACCGATGGTCTTCCGATGCTCGATCCAGCGGGCGGAGAGGAAGGGATCGAACTCGTCGGCAGTCCTGGTCATCGGGTGGACGTCGCAGTCGATGTAGCCGAGATATGCCTGCCCGGGCTTTTCGACCCGCCGTTCCATCATCGTCACGTTCATCGCGAGACCTCCATGGGTTTCACAGTCACGCCAACCTTGAATAGGTCGCAAGCGGGTTTGTCACCATCATCTTGCGCGCGATCGCCTCCGGCAGGGCGGCGGGCACGGCGTTTGTGCCCTCGAAATGCCAGTGGGGATAGTCGGTGGAGAACAATAGCATGTCCTCGGAGCCGAGCTCTTCCATGAGGGTGGCGACCTTGGCGGCATCGTCGGGCGCGTCGAAGGGCTGGACGGTGAGGCGCACGCGCTCGCGGACGATGTCGGCGGGCAGGCGGTTGAGCCAGGGGACCTCGGCGCGGACGCCGCGCCAGGTCTTGTTGACGCGCCAGAGGCTGGCGGGGAGCCAGGTGACGCCGGATTCGATGAGGACGACCTTGAGGTCGGGGAATTTCTGGAAGACGCCTTCGGCGAGGAGGGAGTTCAGCGCGCCGGCGAAACCCTGGGCGTAGGAGACGTAGTCCTCGAGGTAGAGCGAGCCCCAGCCGCCGGCGCTGGGGGGGTGGCGGAAGCTTGAGCCGGCATGGATGCCGATGGGCAGGCCGTGTTTTTCGGCCGCGGCGTAGATCGGCCAGTTCTGCCGGCGGCCGAGCGGCAGTTCGGCCATGGCGAGGAGCAGGACCTGGACGAAGCGGCGGTCGCCGGCCATGCGCTCGATCTCTTCGGCCGCAAGGTCGCCGCTGTGGATGGGCACGACGATGGAGGCGCGCAGGCGGGGATCGCGGTCGAGCCATTCGGCGGCGAGCCAGTTGTTGATGCCGCGGCAGAGGGCGGCGGAGAGGTCCTCGCTCATCATCATCTGCGCGCCGTGGAGGACGTTGCAGATGGCGAACTTGCTGCCGAAGCCGTCGAGCGCGTGGGCCTGGACGGCGGCGAGCTGGCTGCCGGGCGGGCTGCCGGGGACGCGCCAGTCGGCACGGCCGTTGGCCGGCGCGTCGACGGGGAAGGCGGAGATGTCGAAACTGTCGCGCTCGAGGCCGCGGCGGAGGATGTGTTCGCGCCAGTAGGGGTCGAGATAGGGCAGCAGCGCCTTCACCGAGGGGACGGCGGGGTGGATGTCGCAATCGATGGCGCCGGTGGTCAGCAAGCTCAAATCCTCGTTCCCTCAGCCCGCCAGCATGTCGTCGGCGATCTTCTCTGCCACCATCATCGTCGGGAAATTGGTGTTGGCGCAAGGAATCATCGGGAAGATCGAGGCGTCGACGACGCGCAGGCCCTGGACGCCGTGGACACGGCCGCCGGCGTCGGTGACGGCCATCGGGTCGTCGGCGCGGCCCATTCGGGCGGAGCAGGAGGCATGCCAGACGCCGACGGTGGCGCGGCGGATATAGGCCTCGAGCGCCTCCTCGTCGCGCATGGCGGCGGCCACGCCGGCGCCGTCCATGATGAAGTTGCGGATCATGAAGCGGCGTAGTGCCGCGGGGCCATCGAGCAGGACGGAGCCCATGCCGGTGATCAGCTTGTTGCGCAGCGTGACGTCGGAGACCTTGCGGATCTTGTCGGTGAAGGAAGACGGAAAGACGTCGTCGGTGACGGCGGCGAGCGGGGGGGAGCGGTGGAGGTCGGCAATGCGGCGGAAGGCGGCGGTGAGGCGGACGAGGTCGCGCTGGTCGGAGAGCAGGTTGAAGTCGACGCGGGGCTCGGCGCGCCAGTCGGCGGTTTCGAGGAGAACCTGGCCGTTGTCCGAGAAGGTCTGGTTGACCCAGATGGTCGTCGCGGTGATGCGCTTGCCGACGGCGTGCCAGGAGGACTGGGTGGAGACGGTGAGCGCCATGTCGCCGGCGCGGGCGTCGGGCAGGCCGGAGGAGAAGCGGGCGCCGAGGACGCTGGTGCGTTTGGTGTGCGGGTTTTCGCGCTGGCCGCGCTTGAGGAAGGCGGCGACGGATATCGACGGGTGGTCCATCAGGCGCTGGCCGACGCCGGCGCGGGCGGCGCGGAGGGGGATGCCGAGGTCGCGCAGATGGGCCTGGGGGCCGATGCCGGCGCGCAGCAGCATGGCCGGGGAGTGGATGGCGCCGCAGCAGAGGATGACCTCGCGGGCGCGATGCTCGACCTCCTGGCCCGCGGTGACGGCGCGGACGCCGACGCAAATGGTGCCGTCGAACAGCAGCTCGCGGATCACCGTGTCGGTGGCGATCGTCAGATTCTCCCGCCGCCGGACGCCGGCGCCGAGGTAGCCAATGGCGGCCGAAACCCGGCGCTCGTAAAGGTTGGACATCACCAGCGGATAGTATCCGTCGCGGAACTCGCCGTTCTGGTCCTCGACATAGTCGAAGCCGCCCTGGCGGAACGCCTCGCCGAAGGCCTTGGCGGCCGGGGGCCAGTTTTCTGGGAACAAGCGGCGGACGGGAATGCGACCCTCGGCGCCATGCCACTCATTGTCGAAGTCGACGTCGCGCTCGATCTTCTTGAAATACGGCAGCACCGACCGCCAGTTCCACCCCTCCGCCCCGCGCGCCTCCCAATCATCGTAGTCGGCCGGCGCGCCGCGGTTGGCCAACTGGCCGTTGATCGACGACCCGCCGCCCAAGACCCGCGCCTGCTCATAGCGCGCCAGGCGCGGGCGGGGCGCATCGGGGTCGTTGCGCGGCATGGCCTCGGTGGTGACCTTCAGCTCGGTCCACAAGAACCGGGTGTCGCGGAATGCCATCGAGGCGCGGCTGTCGAGTATCGCCTCGGGCACGCGGCCGTCCGGCGTGTCCATGCCGGCCTCGCAGAGCAGGACGCGATTGCCCGAGCGCGCCGAAAGCCGGTTGGCGAGCACGGAGCCTGCCGACCCGCCGCCGACGATAATGATGTCGTAATCCATGGCCTCGTCGGATTCCCCCGTCGCACGCTCGTGTCCGTCGCGCTGTCGCATCGTCCGGCGGGAAGCGGGGGGCGTCAAGAAGGAAGGCTCCGCCGGCTCAGGGCCATCGAGCGGCTTACGCGGCCTTCGGCCACGGTCCGCTCGATCCCTGAGAACCCATTTGATTCGAGCGGCTGGATCGTTGTCCTTCAGTTGATAACGGCTTTCTTGCTTGCGCCGCAGGCAATCAAACGGTGCCACCGCACGAAATTTCGTGCGGTCGGATGTGGGTTATTGGCTTCGCCTGTTTCGGCGTCGAGATCGTGGGATGACAACCGAAGGCTGCCGAGACAGCCGCGATAAGTAACGGGTTCCAAGGGCATAGCCCTTGGCCGCCGGAGGCTCTTCCCTTGCCTCTGCCCTTGACGCCCCCTGCCCTTCCCCGCGCACACTCCGCGCAACAGGAAACGCGAGACTGCTTCCATGGATGATACCGATCATGCCCTCACCATTCCTTCGCTGAGGGGGAAGGTTTCCGACGCCGAGTGGCGTGCCAGGCTGGATCTGGCGGCGTGTTACCGGCTTTGTGATCTCTATGGGATGTCGGACATGATCTACACACATATCAGTGCGCGGGTGCCGGATGGGTCCGGGCATTTTCTGTTGAACTGTCATGGCATGCAGTTCGGCGAGATGACGGCGTCGGGGTTTTTGAAGGTGGATCTCGACGGCAATGTGATCAGCAAGCCGGACATTCCCTATGGGCTGCATGCCGCGGGGTTTGTCATTCACAGCGCGATCTACAGGGCGCGGCCGGATGCCAATGCGGCGATGCACACGCATACGATCGCGGGGATGGCGGTGTCGTCGCTGAAATGTGGGTTGTTGCCGCTGACGCAGACGTCGACGCGGTTTTATACGCGGCTGTCGTATCACGATTTCAACGGGCCGGAGCGCGATCCCTCCGAGCGGGAGAAGCTGGCGCAGCATCTCGGGGCCAATAACTGCATGATCCTGCGCAATCATGGGCTGCTGACGGTCGGGCCGAGCGTCGCGGAGGCGTTCAACTTCATGTATGGGCTGGAGCGTTCGTGCCAGGCGCAGCTGGCGGCAATGGCCTGCAATACGCCGCTGAATCTGCTGCCGCAGGAGGTCGTCGACAAGGCGGTGGCGATGTATGAGCCGGGCGTGATCCGGCCCTATGGGCTGCTGGAGTGGAACGGCTTGTTGCGCATGCTCGATCGCAAGGATCCGGGCTGGCGGAGCTAGTTCACGTCCTGCCGCGCCCGCCAAGCATATGCGCTGGCAGGTATTTCGCCGATTGCCTAGAGTTGACTACCTTATTGCTGGGAGACTCCACTCATGCGTCCTGCGCTTCTCGTTGTCGCGCTTTCGTCGTTGGTCGCTATTGGCGGCTGCCAGACGGTCCAGGAGAATGCCGGACCGTGCCAGAAGGTGCCGCCGCCGCGGGAGGAGACGATGCCGAAGGCGCCAGTGGCCGAGTATCAGCAGGTGTGGCAGCCCGGGCACTGGGAGTGGGAGGGGCGCGGCTATGTCTGGCACGAGGGGGTGTGGATCAAGAACCAGGGCCAGGGGAATCTGTGGATGTCCGGCACTTGGGATCGGCCGGTGACGCCAGGGCCGTGCCAGTGGGTACCGGCGCACTGGATGTAGGGCGTCTCCGGCGCCCCGGTCAGGGCGCCGTCAAGGCCAGGGACAGGTCCGGCGGCGCATAGCGCGGGATGGCGCTGGACACACCGATGGCTGCCGCCGCCATGAGCATCACGGCCATAGCGATGTTCATGGCGTTGCGATCGCGGTCGCGATTCCCGCCGTCTGTATCTGCCCTTCCGCGGGCGTGTGTGTCGCCGCGATGACGAAGACGGCAGCCAGGAGGGCGCTGAAGAATATGCCGGCGATCGCCAGGGAGTGGCGGATAGCGGCGCGCTCTTCGCTGCGGCCATCGAAAATCTCGTGCAGGTGCCGATGACGCCATCTTTCCATGTGTGCTGCCCTCGATTGATGAGGTGGCGAGCCTAGGCAGCACAGCAGGCGTCATAAAATGGCATCGACCTGTCAACTGCTGGCAGATGCGCGACCTCAAGAAGATGTGTGTACTGCTTGAAACGGCGACTGAAACGAGTGCGACACCTCACTTGTTTTGGCGCGCGAGGGGAATTAAACCTGAAGGTAAGGGATTACGAATCGTGTGACAGCGTCATCACTTTCGTAATCATAACGAATTCCGTGGGGACAGATTTTGACACTGGAGCTTAAGCCTGGTGATCGGGCCAAACTGCGCCGCGATCTGTTGGCGCAAAGGCAGGGCTACTCGCTGACCGATGCCGACTTCGTCACAACTGTCCTGAAGATTTCCCTCAACACCTACAAGAAATGTATCCAGCCGGATGCGGACGCGCCGCTCAGGCTGAAACGCCAGACCTTCGTGAGCCTGTTCAGCAATGCGCGCCTGTCCCCGGAGTCCTATGGGTTGGACCTGGCTCTGCCGGCCTATGGTGCGCAATATGGCGGCTATACTGAAGAGGAGTTCGGCTTTCTTGCTGGCCGCTATACCAAATACCGGCGATCCTTTCTGACGGGTGTCAGTTTCAACCGATCCGAGCTCGACATCCGGTGGAACGAACACCTCAGCTGCCTCTCTTTTCGTGAGCAGGTGAACTACGTGTCTGACCGCGGTGTTCCCCAGCAGACCGAGTATGGCGGCGATATCTACATCCACCAGGATCGGCAGTTGATGACATTGCTGTCGATCGAGAGCGGTGAGGTGAGGACCGTGCTGATCCATCTCCCGAGCCGGCCGGTTCGCGGCCGGCCGCGCCAGCCGTTCCGTCTCCGCGGGCTGCAACTCGTCCATGCCTATCCCAAGGGGGTCTATCAACCGACGGTTTCTCCTGTTCTCGTCGAAGAGATCACGGCCCCGCGCAAAGGGGCGAAACCGCAGGGCGGTACCGTGAGCAAGGATGATCCGGACTATGCGCGCATCGCCGACGAGATGGCGCATACCGAGCAGCATGCGGTCGTGATCACCTCGTTGCTTAGCCGCTCGGCGAGCGCGTAGGATCTTGTGGTACGAAATATTCGTTGTGTGATAACAGCACTTCGCCAACACCTGTCGCGTGGCGCACGCGATCAGGGCGCGGAGCGGAACTCCCACGCATAGGTGGTGCCGATCGGATTGGCTGTGAGCGTGAGGGGGCGTTTCATGGCCCAGGCCAGGCGATGGAACATCAGCGGGATCAGGCCGCGATCGGCCATTGCCACCTCCGTCGTGCGTTGCAGCAACGCCTCGCGTTCCGGATCGGCGGTGGCCAAAGCGCGCTCCAGCAGCGCATCCACGGCGGGGTTGCTGTAGCGAAGTCGATTGGCCTCGCCGAACCCGCGCGCGGCATCCGGTGTCGCGAGAAGCGCACGCAATGGCCCCGAGGCCTCGCCGGTCTCCGAGGCCCAGCCCCACAACAGCAGGCTCACCTCCCCCGCCCTAAGCCGCGTCATCACTTGCGCCGCCGGCAGGGCCGACAATGTCGTGCGGATCCCCACGCGGGCAAGCATGGCCGCGATGGCCTCGCCGGTCTGACGGTCGTTGACGTAGCGGTTGTTCGGCACCACCAGCGTGACGCCGAAGCCCTCGGCGAGCCCGGCCTCAGCGAGCAGCCTGGCGCTGGCCGCGGGATCGAACGGATCGGGTGTGAGCGTCGCGCTGGCCCCGTAGAACCCGTCCGGCATCAGCTGACCTGCCGGCACCGCCATGCCCTGCATCGTGCGCTGCGCGAGTTGCTCGCGATTGATCGCCAGCGAGAGGGCGCGGCGCACCCGGGCGTCGCGCAGGGGGTTTGTCGCGAGAGGCACGCCCTTGCCATCCGTCACCCCCGGCGATTGCGCGCGAGTCGCGTCCACGGCGAGGAAGATCAGCCGGTTGGACACCATGCTCACCAGGCGCAGGTCGCTCCGCCCGGCCAGCAGCTCGGCGGCCTCGGGCGGCACCGCGTCGATGGCCTGCACATCGCCCGCCAGCAGCGCAGCCACGCGCGGCCCCGGCTCGGGGATCAGCCGCAGGGTCACGCTCTCCCAGGGCGGCCGACCGGCATGGTGCACGGGATTGGCGACCAGCCGCGTCGGCGTTCCCGGACCAAAATGGGCGATCCGATAGGGGCCGGTGCCCAGCGCGGCCGACCCTCGATCGAACGCCTCGGTCCCCGCGCCAGCGGCGGCCCGGGCCGAGACCATCAGGATGACCGAGATCTCGGTCGGCAGCAGCGGGTCCGGCGATCGCGTGCGCACGACCAGGGTCAACGGGTCCGGCGTCTCGATGGCGGTGATCCCGGTGGTGTAGAAGGCATAGCTCCCGGGCGAGCCGGTGATGTTGGCCGAGCGATGGAGGGAGAAAGCCGCATCCTCGGCGGTGAACGGGCTGCCGTCGCTGAAGCGCACGCCCGGGCGCAGATGGATACGCCAGGTGGTGGCGTCGAGCGGCTCCCACGCCAACGCGAGGCCGGGGCGGAGGCGCTGGCGTTCGTCCTGGTCGACCAGGGGCTCGAAGATGTGGCGCGCCAGCGAGAAATTTTGCGCGGTGTTGCGAAATTGCGGATCGAGCGTACTTGCCTCGGTGCCGAGGCCGAGCGTCAGCTCCTGCGCTGCCGCCCCACCGGCCAGCACGAGCAGACCCGCCAGCAGCAATCCGCGCATCAGGTGACGTCGGAGATGAAGGAGCGGAATTTGCCGCTGGGATGACGGGGGATCTCGGCGACCTCGACGACGGTGACATCGAAGGGATGGCCGAGCATGGCGATCAGCGCCGCGCGCAGATCCGCCTCTTCCGCCGTCGTCAGCGGGGCGCGCAGGACGACGCGGATCTCCATTGCGGTGCGGCTGGTCTGCACCACCTGGACCTGGATGATCGAGGCACTGCGGGTCAGCCGATTCACCCCGGTGCGGAAATGCCGCTCGCCATTGGGCAGCACGAAGCGGTCGATGGTCTTGCCAATGATCCGGTTCAGCACCGGCAGTCCGCGGCCGCAGGCGCAGGGGGCGCCGACCTCGACATAGTCGCCGATCTCATAGCGCAGCAGCGGTTGCACGAAGTTGTGCAATTGCGTCACCACCACGCGTCCCACCTCGCCGGGAACGCAGGGCCTGCCATCCTCGCTGAGCACCTCGAGCAGCAACCCTTCGCTCAGCACGTGGAACAACACCTGTCCGTTCGCGGCCGCGTGCGGGCATTGCAGCGCCATCATGCCGGTCTCGACCGCGCTGTAGGCGTCGATCACCGGGGCGCCCCAGGCTGTGACCATGACCTCCCGCACCTCGTCGGTGACCACCTCGCCGAAGGGGCGCACCGCGCGCAGGCCGGGCAGGCGGATGCCCTCGGCGAGGCAGTGCCGGGCGAGCAAATCGAGGTTGGAGGGATAGCTCATCAGATAGGCCGGTTGCTCGCGCTGAAGCCAGGCGACCTGGTCGGCGGTGTTGGCCCGCTTGAGGTCGAGCAGCGCTGCCGGAGCGGTTGGGAAGCCGGCGAAAGCGCGGCCCCAGTCCGGCACCAGACGGCCATGCGGCGGGCTGGCGTCGGGGGCAGTGTCGTTGCGAATGATCGCGTATTTGGCGGTGAGATCGAGGTCGTGCCAGATCGCGTCGCGCAGCACCAGGGCGTCCCAGAACCGCTGCAGCAGCCGCGTGGTGCGGGTACGCACCGGCATGCCCGACGAGCCCGAGGTGGTCAGCTCGCTGATCCCCCCATGGTCCGGCGGGACCGACAGGCAGAACAGCCGCGCCCCCTCGCTCTGCACCTCCCGCCGGCTCAGCACTGGCAGGCGCGACCATATCTCCTCGGTGAGCGGCGCAGCCGGATCGAACCCGGCTCCTGACAGACGCGCACGCCAGAACGGCATGGTGCGAAAGGCGTGGGAGGCGAGCTGGTGCAGTTGCGCGAATTGCATCGCCCGCAGCCGCGTCACGGGCCAGAACTGGCTGCGGTCGAACTGGTATTGCAGCGCCATGACCAGCGCCGCCTCGCCTTCGGGCACACCCGGCCAGACGACATCGGTGCGCGAGGAACGGGGAACGGCGTACTTCATGGTGGCGTGGTTATAGCGGCTGGCGCGCGGGCCGTCGCGGGGGGATCCGGCCACGGGGCGGCCCGTGGCCGGAGATGTCCCTAGCTATGGGTGACCGCGATCGTGCCGCCGCCGATGTCGGTCACGTTGAAGTCGGCCGTCACCGGGAAGCCGCCGAAATGCAGACTGATCGTGCCGGCCGTCCCGTCGACCACCAGGTTCTTGCCGGACCAACTCGATCCCGTCAGGTTGCCAATGCTCAACAGGTCGATCGTGTCGCCGGCATGGAAGTTGAGCAGGTCGCCGCTGACAACGCCGTTGACCGACAACGTCTCGGGCTCCCAGTGCAGGAACACCACATTCGCCGCCGTCAGATCACCGTTCACATTCAGCAATGTGTTCGGAGTGATGTCGATGGTGCCGGGACCGGAGATCCCGCCGACAACGTCCAGGGTGCCGCCAGTCGCCAGCGTGCCGGCGACCATCACCGATGCCGTATCGATGGTGCCCTGCATCGTCAACGTCCCGGTGGCGCCGACAACCAGGGCACCGCCTCCGCCGATGGTCATCGGCCCGGCCGCGCTGGTGTCGCCGGTAATCGTGAGGACCGACCCGCCACCGAGATCGACCGTCCCGCCCGCGGCCAGCGTGTTGGACCCGGTCAACTGCCATCTGGCGCCGGCGTCGACCGCCACCGTCTCGAAGCCGGTGAACTCGCCGGACGGCCCGATGCCGCCGATCATCCCGGCGAGGCCGGCCATGGCACTCAGTTCCAGCGTGTCCTGGCCGGTGCCACCCTGCACCACACCATTCTCGACCGAGCCGCGGAACACCTGGAACACGTTGCCGTCAGCGTTGCCGAAATGCACCGCCCCGCCATCCGTGCCGGAAATCGTGCCGCTGTTGGTCACGAGACCGGCGCTGGACGCGCTGCCGGGGATGTAGACGCCCCAGTGGTAGCCCTCGATCACCGCGCTTGCCGTGGCATTGGTGACGACGCCGCCATCCTTGCCATAGACACCAATGCCGTCGAGATTCCCGGAACTGCTGTCGGCATCCATGCCGTTGATAACGCCATAGTTCGTCACGCTCATGCCGGAATACGTGCTGAACACCGCATTGCCTTCGCCGCTGGCGATTGTCCCGCCGGCGAGGTTGGTGACGATGGCGTCTCCGCTGGACGTAACGCCGGCGCCGTAGTGGCTGTAGATAGTGCCGGCATTGACGACCGTCACTGCCCCGCCGCAGTGGTAACCGTCCACAGCGCCGCTTGAATACGAGGTGATCGACCCACCGGCGGCGTTGGTCAGATCGATCGAACCATTACAGGAATACACACCGAATTGATGGCCAGAGATACTGCCGGAATTGACGATCTTAGGCGTGCCGGCGTTGGCGTAGATACCGAAACGTCCGCCGGTGATCGTGCCGGAATTGTCCAACGTGCCGCTGCCGTCGCTGCCTTCGAACAACACGCCAAAAGTGCCGCCAGCGATCGAGCCGGCGTTGGACACCATCGGCGACTTTGAATGGTTGACATCAAGTCCCGCCCGGCCGCCATAGATGTAGCCGCTGGCCTGATTCGTGACCGAGGTCTTGTGAAAGCTGTAGACGCCGTACTTACCGCCAGCCGCCGACTGGATCACGCCGGCATTGGTCAGCGAAATGCCGCCTTGAGCGTAGATGCCATTCTGGCCGCCATAAATCGTGGCGCTGGCATAATTGGTGACGAACGCCATCTTATGGACATCGATGCCGGACGACGCCGGGTTGGCGATATAGCCGGCGTTCAGCAACGTCAGATCACCGGCGGCCCGCAGGTTCCCCGCTACTGTCAGGGTGGCGCCGACACCCACGTCGAGTGTTCCATTCGCCGGCAGGACATCCCTGCCCTTGAGAGTCCAACGCGCCCCGGCATCCACCTGTAGCGTCTCGAAGCCCTGGAATTGTCCCGTCGGACCGATCCCTCTGATCACTCCCGTTTTCTTGCCGCTGGCGCCAAGTTCCAGCGTGTCCTGGCCGGTGCCACCCAGCACCACGCCATTTTCGACCGCGCCGGCGAACACCTGGAACACGTTGCCATCGCGGTTGCTGAAATGAACCGCACCGTCGCCGCCGGAGATGGTGCCGTGGTTGGTGACCGTTGCCGAGCTGGAGCTGCTTGGGTTGAAATAGACGCCCCAGTGATAACCCGCGATCACCGCGCTGGTCGAGGCATTGGTCACGATGCCGCCATTCTTGCCATAGACACCGATGCCGTCGAAGTCTCCCGGGCTGCCGTCGGCGTCCATGCCATTGATCAGGCCGTAATTCGTCACCGACAAGCCGGCGCCGTAGCTGTAGATGGCGTAGCCTTGGCCGCTGGTGATGGTGCCGCCGGCCTGGTTGGTGACGATGGCGCTGGCACAGCTGACCATGGCGTTGTCATATTTCGAGTAGATGTAGCCCGCGTTGACGACGGATATGCCGCCCCCTGCCAGGACCGCTTCGCCGGTACGCGAGGTAACTGTGCCGCCCGATGTGTTGTCCAGGGTGACCGACGAATGGCGTGAGTAGATGCCGGAATTGTAGCCGTAGATGCTGCCGGAATTCACGATCCGCGGAATGTCGCTGTAACCGTAGATGCCGTAATTGGTCGCGCCGCTGATCGTCCCGGAGTTCGTCAGCGTGCCGCCGATGTCGCTGCCCTCGAACAGCACGGCCGTCCGACCGCCGCTGATCAGGCCGGCATTGTCGATCGTCGTCCCGGCGGCACCACCCGTGCCGATTCCGTAATAGCGACCTGAAATCAGGCCACCAGCCTGATTGTTCAGCCAAAAGTGCTGGCCACCGTAGACCGCAACGTCACCGTGGGTGATGGAATTGGTGATCGTGCCGGCATTGGTCAGTGAAACGCCTTGCTTGCCAAAGATCCCCTCAGCACAGCCGTAGATCGTGGCCCCGGCATCGTTGGTGACGAAGGCCATCTTGCCGGTATCGATGCCGATGTGACCGGCATCACCGATATATCCAGCATTCATCACCGTCAGGTCGCCGGCGGCCCGCAGGTTGCCGGTTCCCGTCAGGGTGGCGCCGAGGCCGACGTCGATGGCTCCATGGCCGGGCAACACATTATGGCCAGCGATGCTCCAGACCGCCCCGGCATCGACGCTCAGGGTCTCGAAGCCGCGGAATTCGCCGCGGGGCCCGATGCCCTTGATGACGCCGGGGTTGACGCTCTTGCCGAGTTCCAGTGTGTCCTGCCCGGCGCCGCCCTGGACAATGCCGTACTCGACCGCGCCGCGGAACACCTGGAACACGTTGCCGTTGGCGTCGCCAAAATGCACCGCGCCGTCGCCGCCGGTGATCGTGCCGCGGTTACTGACCGTGGTCGCGCTGCTGGCGGTGCCAGGCACATAGACGCCCCAGTGGTAGCCTATGATGACCGCGCCGGGCGCAGCGTTGGTGACCGAGCCGCCACTCTTGCCGTAGACGCCGACGCCATCGAGGTTGCCGGTGCTGCCATCGGCATCCATGCCATTGATCAGGCCGAAGTTCGTCACCGACAGGCCGGCGCCGGCGCTATAAATCGCGCTGCCTTCGCCGCTGGCGATGGTCCCGCCGGCGAGGTTGGTTACGGCGGCATAGCTGGTGGAAGCGGCGCAACTATATCCCGCCGAAACACCGGCTCCGTAGTGACTGTAGATCGACCCGGCGTTGCTGAGGATCGCGTTCCCAGATGCGTGCACGGCGCCGTATTTACTGGACCTCGATGTGATCGAGCCGCCAGCGAGATTGACCAGGTTCAACGTGCTGCCCGAGCAGCTGTAGGCACCCGCGAAATAGCCGTAGATGCTGCCGGAATTGACAATCCTCGGCGAATTGTTGCTGGAGGCGATACCGTAGCCCCCGCTGGTGATCGTTCCCGTATTGATCAGCGTCCCGCCACTGTCGCTGCCCTCGAACAAGACGCCGGCTAAGCCGGCATGGATCAACCCTTCATTGGTGATCAGCGGGACGCCGGCATCGTAGATCCGGAGGCCATAGTTTTGGCCGTCAATGTATCCGCCCGCCTGGTTGTCCACCTGCGCGAAATTTTTGACGTAGACGCCGCTCCCTCCTCCGGGCGACGTCCGGATCGTGCCGGAATTGACCAGCGAAATCCCCTGCCCGGCCCAGATGCCGAAGCCGCCGCCGTAGATCGAGCCGGAGTTTGCGACGGTGCCTTTGTTCTTGAAATCGACCCCGTACTTGCCGCCGCTGATCCGGCCGTCGTTGGTGATCGAGCCGCTCAGCGCGTAAACGGCGGACAGGTTGCCCGCACCCGACAGCGTTGTGTAGCCGCCTGTAATCGTACCGCTGTTCGCCAGCTTGATCGCAGAATAGACATCGATGCCGGCGTTATAGCCGTAGATCGAGCCTGAATTGATGATCGCGAGCCAATCGAGCCCCGTCGAGATACCAACCTGTCCGCCCGACAGCGTGCCGCTGTTGATCACCTTGCTGCCGGCCGCGGTGCTCCCCTCGAAGAATACCGCCGCAAAGGCGTCACCGCGAATGGAGCCGGCGTTGATTACGGTCGCCCCGCCGTTGTCGACGATGTTCACGCCGACCTGGCCGCCGTGGATCACGCCGGCCGCGTGGTTGACCACCCGCGCACCAGTGGCTGAGGCGGCGCCGGACATGTAGACGCCGTCGACCACGCCATAGATCGACCCGGCATTGATGACCGTTCCGGTGTCGTTGAACACCACACCGAATGCGCCGCCGCTGATCAGGCCGCTGTTGTTGACCGAGCCCGAATAGGCATAGACCGTGGACTCATACCGAATCGAACCGGGCGTGGTCGTTCCGGTGCTGGTGATGGTGCCGGAGTTGCGCAGCAGGATGCCCTCGCGGAGCCCGATACCGCCGTGGTCGCCGCCGATCGAACCGGAATTCACGATCAGCGGTGAGACCCCGTCGTTGCAGCCATAGATGCCATAACGGCCGCCGGCGATCGTGCCGCTGTTGACGACCGTGCCGCCGGAGTTGCCGCCCTCGAAGAACAGGCCGTCCCGGCCGCCACCGATGGATCCCTTGTTGGTGATCGCAAGGTTGGCGCCGGTATGATTGACAGTAATACCGTAATACCCGCCGGAAATCGTCCCGCCGGCAGTGTTGGTGATGTTCGCCGATCCCCGCGCGTAGACACCGAATGAACAGCCATAGCCCCCGTCAATGCTGCCGACATTCAGAAGCGACAGGCCATTGGCGGCGTCAATTGCCCGCCCCCCCCCACTGCTGCTGGCCGTGATCGAGGCGCCAGCATGATTGATGACCGTGAGATAGGCGTTGCCGGACGAGTTGCAGGCATAGACGCCGTCACTGCTCCCGTAGATCGACCCAAAGTTGGACACCGTCCCGCCGTCAGCGAGACCGACGCCGCGCTCGCCGCTCACCGTGCCGCGGTTCGAGACCATCCAGGCGTATTCGTTCGTGCCGTAGATCGCGGTGGAACTCGTGCCGGTGTCCACCACGCCGTGGTGGCCGATTACCGCGAACAGACCGGGATCCTGCGTGGCGCTCGAAAGCGTGACGGTGTTGGTGACGGTATTCTTGATCAGGATGGCGGGCACGGATTCGCTCCGGTCTTTCCGTCCAGCCCCCTGCCGGACATCTCGCTGCCGATTGTAAATAAGTGTTGACGCGTCCGCAAGCCGAAACGCGGCCAGACCGAACCGCGCGCCTAGAGCAGCCCCTCCTGCCGCAGGCTGAGCCACTTGCCGTTGCCGATGATGATGTGGTCGTGAAGCACGATCGACAGCGCCTCGGCGGCGCGGCGCACCTGCGCGGTCATCTCGACATCGTCCTCCGATGGCGTCGGGTCGCCACTGGGGTGATTATGCACCAAAATCAAGGCGGTGGCCTGCAATTCCAGCGCCCGCTTGACCACCTCGCGCGGATAGACCGGCGTGTGGTTCACCGTCCCGCGCGCCTGCGCCTCATCGGCGATCAACCGGTTGCGGGTGTCCAGGAACAGCACGTGGAACTGCTCGATCCGCTCCCGCGCCAATGCGACAGTGAGATAATTCATCAATCTGTCCCAGTTCGACAGCACCGGCACGCCCGCCGCCTCCGCCCGCGCCAGGCGCAAGGCCGAGGCCTGCACCAGCTTGATCGCGGCCACACTGTGCGGCCCGAGTCCGGTCGCCTGGAGCAGTTCATCCTGCGGCGCCGTCAGCACCCGGGCGAAACTGCCGAACTGGTTGATCAGCCGCTTCGAGAGCGGCTTGGTGTCGCCCTTCGGCTGGGCGAAGAACAGCAGCATTTCCAGCAGTTCGTAGTCGGCCAGCGCATCAGGCCCACGCTCGAGGAGCTTGCCGCGCAGGCGCTCCCGATGCCCCGCCGGCCCGGTGCTGCGAAATGGCGGCGCGTCCTCGGCAGCAGCCTCGGCCTCCCCCCTTGCCCCACGGCTCTGCGCCAGGGTTCCGGCAGGCGGCGGCCAACCGCCCTGCTTGGGATGCTCGGCAAAGCCCCACACCTCGCCCGTCCGGGCGGTGGTGGAGCCGAGGTGCGGCGGGCGTCGCTTGAACAGCGAGCGCAGGGTGAGGAATTCCATAGCCCCGATTTGGCAGCACGGCTGAATACGATCGTAATCTAACGATCAAACGACGCCATTAACGCCCCGTCGACACCTGCGCCCCGCCCTGACGCTCGTCGGCTGCCCATGACCAGTAACATGCCCCCGCCTCAACAAGCCCGACCCGCAGCGATCGCGCCCCCGCCACATCGAGCGTCGCCGCTCCATCGCTCCAGCGCAGCCCCGGCTCCGCCGCGTGCCATCCCGCCACCAGGCGTGGATCATCGAGCGCCAACGCCCGGCCATCGAGCCACAGCGCCGCCACGCCAATCCCAAGCCGCCGCCCATCCTCGGCAAGGCCCAACTGCTCCGGCACGAAGCTGCGGCTGAGAACCACCACCTGGCGCGCACCGATCGGCAGATCAGCCGCGACCATCCCGTCTGAGCGCGCGCACGCAAGGGGCTGGCCATCCACCACCAGGACCACACCGGCCTCCGTCGTCAGCCGCGCGCCGAGCACATCCGCCCGCGCCCGCAGCCGCGCCCGTATTGCCAGGACCCGAGGCCCCTCCGTCACCAGTGGCGCGCACCCCTCCGCCTCCCACACGCCGCGGGAAAACTCCGGCACCATCTGCACCGCGCCCGCAGCCTCCACGAAGGCGCCGCGATTGCCTGTGTCGAGATAACTCTCCGCCGGCAACCCCTCGGCCAGCAGGACATCATGCGCGGCCAATTCGACATGCCAGTAGGTCACCGCGTCGACCTGTTCCTGCACGATCGTCGCCCCGTTCATCAGGTATCTCACCGGCACCAGGACCCCATCGACATAGACCGCGTGATCCGGCGAGAGCAGCAGATCGCGGGCCGGCTGGCCCGGCGCGAAGGCATCCCGCCGGACCCGCACCGGCCATAGGTCGTGCGGTCGCGGATACCGCCGGCACTCCACTCGCCGGTGCCCGAGCCAGACTACCGGCGCCGTCCCGCCAAAGACCGAGACCACGCGGTCTCCGACCCGCAACCGCTCGACCGCAACCAGCCCCTCCGCCGTGGCCACCCGTGTCCCCGCGGCGAAACAGGCAATCAGCCCCTGCGCCACCGCCGCGACCGCCATCTGCACCGTGCTCGTCGGATGCAGGCCATCGAAGAACAGGTAGGTGTTCTGCACCGCGGGATCGTTGCTCACCAGGTCGCCCGGCGTGAAGCTGGCGAAGCTGCCGGTGTAGACGGACGCGCTGACGTTACTCAGTCCATACGAGCCCGGATTGGCAACGGCATTGTCGATCAGCCCGAAAGTATCCACGAGCTTGACCGTCGCGGTGCCGAAATTCGTCGTCGCCAGCGCGCTTGCCAGCTGCGTATCGAACGACTGCGCCAGCGCCGTCGCGGCCGCCGCGGCCGCCGTTCCGCGCTGGGTGATCTCCGGCGCGAGTCCGATATCAGGCACGTTCAGCACCATCAACGACTTGGCGCCGCCGCCCACCAGGCCCTGCACCATCGCCACCTCGTTGGCGACCGACTGCGCAACGTCGGTCGCCGCCGCGCCGGAACCGGACAGCGTGGCAAAGTTCGATGATTCCACGAGATTCAGCAGATCGTTAGACCCGCTCCACACCGTGTACAGCGCCGTCGCCGCCGGTGCCGGCACCTCGGCATGAAAACTGGCGAGCTGTGCCGCAAGGTCGGACAGATTGCCGACCGGATCGGTGTTGAAGCCGGTCGGCCCGGTCACCGACCCACCGATGGCGAAATCGGTGCCGCCCGCCGCCCCGGGGGCCAGCGTCAGATAGGGATTGACCCCGACGGTGTGTTCGGCGGACTCGATCTGGGAAATGACAAAGGAGGCCGAGAGGCTGCCGATCTTCGGCGTCAGCGCCGCGAGCAGCGTGTTCGCGTTGATCCCCACCTGCCCCGGCGCCGGCGCCGTGATACCCAGCGTGGTGGCCAGATCCTGCACCCAGATCGGCCCGTTGCTGAACACCCCCGCGGTGACGCTGCCGCCGCCGATCGCCGGATAGCTCTCATCGGCATAGGGCGGGCTGACGGGAAAGGGGCTGTAGCCGAGCGAGGCGGCATAGCTGGTCTGGCTGAACAGCGAGGCGTCGCCCGCATCCGACAGGCTGTCGCCAAACGCATAGATGACGGTGGGGGCCGGCAAACCGCTCATGTCCGAAGGTCCTCCAATGGGTGCTTCAGCCGTGCGACGTTGTTGAATTGCAACCGTCACCCGCGCGCCGGATGACCGTCACGAACCCCTCCACTGTGGACCGACCGCCGCCCATCCCGCAAGCGACATTCCCGCGTCGGTCCGCGCCCTTCCGACGTCAGGCCACGCGGGCGACGCCGTCCTCGCGGTCGACGTGATAACGCAGCACCGTCGGCGCCAGTTCGATTTCGACCAGTTCGACCCCGCGCATGTCGAGCCAGGCCGCGCCGTCCGTCCACCGCACCTCGCCCTCTGCCGCGTACCATCCCGCCATGAACCGCCGGTCATCGCACGCCAGCAGCACACCATCGCAGCGCACCCCTGCTACCGCGACGCCCAATACCCGCGTGTCGTCGCTGGCCGCATCGAGCTCGATCGGCCGCGCGCTGCGCGAACTCAGCCTCAGCCGCCCGCCGCCCGGCGGCAGGACAAGGCAGACCGTGCGATCGAAGCGCTGCGCCTCCACATCCCGCCCATCAAGCGCGAGCCTGAGGCCGGGATCGGTGGTCACCCCATGGCCGAGTGCGGGCAGGCGACGGATCAAGGCGCGGCGCACCGCGGTCAGTGGCGGCCCCTTCAGCAACAGCGGCGCGCAGGCGTTGTCCTGCCAAATGCGGCGGGCGAAATCCGGATGCGCCTCGACCACCCCGCCGCCATTCTCGAAGGCCGCGCGATTCCCGGTATCGAGATAGCTCTCCGCCGGCAGCCCCTCGGCAAGCAGCACGTCATGGCACGGCAACTCGACGTGATAGTAGACCACCTCATCACACCTCACCTGTTCGACCGACGCGCCATTGATCAGGTATTTCACCGGCACCAGGCGGGCACCGACATAGAGCGCATGATCCGGCGAGAGATACAGGTCGCGCCGCGGCCGCCCGGGGGCGAAGGCGCCGGCGGCAACCCGCACCGGCCAGACATCCTCCGGCCGGGGATGCCGGTCGCAGCGCAGCCGGCGATGGCCGATCCAGGTCACCGCGACAACCCGGCCAGAGGCCGTAACAACCTGGTCGCCGGCGCGCAGCGCCTCCACCGCCACCTCGCCGCGCGGCGTGCCGATCAGCGTTCCCGCGCGAAAACAGGCCACCACGGTATCCTGCGCCGTCGGCGTCCACGTCGCCGCCGATAGCGTCACGCTGCCATCGCCGGGAATGGTGATGACCGTATTGCCGCCGACATAGCTCGTATCGGCAATGACATGGGCGAGGTCCGGCAGCGCCGTCCCGTAGCCGCGGAAGTCGAGCACCAGGTCGGTCGGGGTGACGCTGCCGATGATGGCGCTCGCGTGCCCCGGGGTCAGCACCACCGTATCCGGGTCAGACGATACATAAACATAATATGGCCCAGCTGTGCCCAACACCAGCGTGTCGCCCTTGCCGAGATTGAAATCATTGAACCCGGTCATTGGATTGGCCGGCGAGCCATTGATGCTGATGGTGTTGGCAAGCGCGTCGAGGGTCACCCCGCCGCCCATGTAGGCGACATTGAAATCGGAATTGCCCGCCCCTATGAAACTGTTGCCGGTGAAGGTGAAATTGCCCCCCGGCCCACCGTTCAACGGCACCGCATTGGGATTGGCGGGGCTGCTCGAGCCGATATTCAGCGTGAGCCCAATGCCACTCAGGGCCGCGGTGCTGCTCACCGTCAGCGTATTGCCGGAGAACACCATGCTCTCGCCGCCCGCCGACCCTGTGGGCCCCGTGGGCCCCGTCGCCCCGGCAATCACCTCCGTCGTATTGCCGGCCAGCACTCCGACCGAACTCACCTGGCTGGATCCGGAACCACCGGTGCCCGGCGCCGTCGTCTCGGCCAGCATCGTTACGTACACGTTCGGTGCCGTGAGGGTGCTGCTGGTCAGCGCGGCGAAGGCCGTCCCGCCGTTGCCCCCAGCACCGCCGCTTGGATTGGCGCCATAGGTCGTCACCGTCGTATTGCCAGGCACGGCGGACGGATTGCCCAGATCGGTGGAAAACCCCGCATTGGCGCCCTGCCCGCCGCCGCCGCCGGTGCCGCCGATCGCGGTGAGACCCACATTCACCGTGATGGTGTCGAGCAGGTTCGAATTCGACAAAACCGCATTGGCATTCCCGCCGGCCCCGCCCGCGCCGCCGGCGCCCCCGAAACTCGTGGCCCCGCCCTGGCCGCCATTGCCGCCTATGGCACCGTTGCCGCCGTAGCCTCCCTTCGCCTGCAGCGTGAAATACGCCCCGCCAGTGGTCACGTCGTTCATCAGGTCGATCGTCGCATTGGCATCGCCGCCATTGCCGCCCGCCCCGCCGGCAGCGCCGTTGCCCGGCAGGCCGCCAAATTCATAGAACGTCACCGGCACGCCGTCCTGCTCGTTGATCCCCGCCGTGCCGCCGCTGCCGCCCCAGGCCCCGCTGGCGCCAGTGCCGCCGGTCGCATTGGCGGTGATGCCGGCATAGTAATTCGGTGTTGCCACCGAACCGATCGTGAACCCCGCGAAATCCAGCACCGCCCCCCCGGCGGCACCGCCATTCCCACCGGGCTGACCGTCCTGGCCGTTGCCGAACTGCAGCGTCGTCACGCCGCCCACACTCGTGCTGGTCCCCCCGGCATTCTTCCCCGAACTGCCGGACGTGCCGGTGGAGCCGAACCCGCCATTGGCGGTCGGATACAGGCTGAGATAGGCGGTCGGGTCAAAAAAACTCAGGCCGGACCAGACATCGTTGCCCACCTGCCCGGCATTCCCCGGCGTGTCCGGCGCAGCGAACTGGGTCGAAGCCCCGCTCGCTCCGTTCGCGGGAGTATTGAGCTGCGCGATGAGTGTCGGATTGAGAGTCATGCCGCCTCGCCCTGCCGCGGGGAAGGTCACCACGCCCGTCTCCGCTGCGGCTCCCGCGGACACGGTGCTGGCGCGCGGCCCGGTCCCGGTCGACCGCACACGGCATTTCGAGCAGCATCGTTCCATCGCAGTCAAGCAACAATGTCGTCAACGATACCTGTCCCATCGCCGATTCGACGCGGGCCATGGCGATCGACCCGGCCGTCGCCTTCGCACCCGATCGGAGCAATGGCGCGATCGCTTGAGGCCGATCGGTCAGCACGCGTGAATCGCGCTCTTGGTCAACAGGTTGCTGGAACATGATGAGTTCAACTTGAACCAATCATGATCTAGTCTGCCGCCAGCGATCGGGGAACCAACCCCATCCAGGGAGCGACATATCATGAAGCTTGGCCGCCTGGGCGTCTGGAATCCGAACGACCGGCTCACCCCCAGTGAACTGGCCCGCTTGCTCGCCACCGCCGAGGACCTCGGCTACGGCGCCCTATGGTATCCCGAGGCGGTCGGCTACGAGGCGCTCTCCAGCGCCGCCTTCATGCTCGCCAACTCGAAAGCCCTCCGCATCGGCAGCTCGATCGCGAGCACGTACGCCCGCGACGCCTTCACCGCCCGGCGCGGCATGCTCGGCCTGAACCAGATGTACGACGACCGCTTCATCCTCGGCCTCGGCGTCAGCCACGCGCCGATGGTCGAAGCCCGCGGCCACGACTACGACCGCCCCGTCCCCGCCATGCGCGCCTATCTCGACCGCCTGCAGGCCGACCAGCCCGGTGCTGCCGACTGGCCGGTGATGCTGGCCGCCCTCGGCCCGGTGATGATGAAGCTGGCCTTCGCGCGCAGCCAGGGCGCCCTGCCGGTCAACGCCACGCCTGAGCACACGCGGCGCGCCGCCGCCCTCATGCCCCCTGGCAAACACCTCGCCGTGGCGCAGAAATTCCTCATCGAAACCGACCCCGCGCGTGCCCGCGCGATCGGCCGCGCCGAACTGGCGATGTATCTGACCATGCCCAACTACCTCAACCACTGGCAGCGTCTCGGCTTCTCGCCGGAGGAATTCGAGCACGGCGGTTCCGACCGCCTCATCGACGCCATGATCAACTGGGGCAGCGTCGAGAACGTCAAGCGCCAGATCCGCGCCCATTTCGAGGCCGGCGCCACCCATGTCTGCATCCGCCCCGTCCACCCGAACGGTGACTATGCGGCGCGCGACGCCATGCTGCGCCTCATGGCCGACCTCTGACTGTCATATCCAAGCCAGCGTTAGATCGTGATTGGTTTAGGTAAAACCAAGCACGATCTAGCAACCTATTGAAGAAGAGCGCGATTCACGCTTTCTGACCGATCGGCCTCAAGCGATCGCGCTCTAGGTTCTCACCGACCGCAGCCGATTGATCCTGCGCCCCGTCAACAGCGCAGTCGCCGCGCGCCAACGGATGATGCCAACGACCGAGTCCCGGCCTCAGCTTGTTCGCGGCCAAATTTGTTGATTTATTGAACCCATACCATGAGTCGCGATCAGCGAGCCTTGGTATAAGCCTATCACGCGTGTGGTGAGCCCGCCGGGACTCGAACCCGGGACCCCAAGATTAAAAGTCTCGAAATACCCCATAACAGGGCACAACAAATCACATGCTCACCCCATCGCGCGGGCGCAGAATTCCTTGAATTTTCCTCCATGTTCTCGTAAGTTAATAACCATGGGTAACGCGCCATAACGCAGGCATCTTGTTACCCACAAGCTTCCCATGGGGATTTGGGTAACATGCCGAAGATCAAGCTGACTGACGCGGCCGTGCAACGTCTCAAGGCTCCGAAGGGTGAGCGGGTCGAGTATTTCGACGCCACCCTCCCGGGGTTTGGGTTACGGGTCGCTGGGCCGACTGACCGCACACCCGAAGGGCGTCGGACCTGGTTCCTGACCTATCGGTTCGGTGGGGAGCAAAAGCGCCTTTCCTTCGAGCCGGTCTACCCTGCGCTCGGTCTCGCTGATGCACGGCGCAAGGCGGGCGATGCCTTGCAGGTTCTGGCTGCCGGCAATGACCCGGCTGCGCTCAAGGCCGAGGTGAAGGCCGACGCTGCGCGCAAGGCGGACACGGTCGACAGCGTGGTCGAACTCTTCATGCGTCGGCACATGGAGGCCAAGAAGCGCGCGCCGGCTTATGTCGCAGTGACGCAACGAAATTTCGATAATCATGTCCTGCCCCGATGGAAGGGCCGGAACATCAAGAGCATTACCCGGCGCGATGTGATCGAGCTACTCGACGCGATCGTTGACGAGGGGACCGACGTGACCGGCACTGATGGGAAAAAGCGCCACGTCGACGGCGGGCCGATTGCTGCCAACCGCGTGCTGGCCGCGATCCGTGTCCTGTTCAACTTCGCGCTGCGCCGGTCCATCATCGACTCAAGCCCCGTGGCCCTGGTCGAACGGCCGGGCCAAGAGACGGCGCGTGAGCGTGAACTTTCGGACGACGAAATCCGGGCGATCTGGCCGGCATTCTCGGCGGTGGGGTATCCGTTCGGTGACTTCTTCAAGTTGGCTCTGATCACCGGCCAGCGGCGGCAGGAAGTCGCGGGAATGCGATGGGCCGACGTCGACCTCGCCGAGAAGGTGTGGACAATACCGGGCGAACTGACCAAAGCGCGGCGGGCTCATGTAGTCCCTCTGCCGTCGTTCGCCGTCGATATTCTGACAAGCCTGCCGAGGATTGGGCCGCATGTGTTCACCACCGGGGGCGAGCGCCCGATCTCTGGATTCTCCAAGGGCAAGATTCGCATCGACGCGAAGATTGCTGAGAGTCGGAAGAAGGCCGACCTCGATGCCGTGGCGACTTGGACGATACACGACCTGCGGAGGACCATGGCAACGAACCTGAGCCGCTTGGAAGTGGCGCGGTTCGTGGTGAGCAAAGTGTTGAACCATGCCGACCGCAGCGTTACCGGCGTCCACTATGACAGGTATGCGTATTTGAAAGAGAAACGCGCCGCTCTCGAAGCGTGGGGCGAGCATCTTCGGGGCATCGTGCCGCCGCTGGGTGGCAACGTCGTGCAACTATCGGTCGTGAAGAGTGAGGCGGCTTAGTCATGCCACGACGCCGGAGGGTTGCGCTCTATGATGTGCGGATTGGGGTCGACGTCTTCTGGATAGGCGATGACGGCTGGGCCGCTTTGTCGCACATCCTGTGCGGCAAGCCTCCCAAGCCCGCCGCCCTTAGTGACCGCTTCAGGGAAGAAGTATTATGGGCGCCGAATGAGATTCGGGTGACCAAGCAACGCCTAGAAATCGGTGCAAAGCGGGCGGAACTGATAGGCCGAGGGAAGCATGAGAAGGGCGCGCTCACTCGGTTAGAGCAGGGGTTGAGCCAAGCCGCTACAGCGTGGGCCGAGTTGGCGGCGTCTGGGGTTATGCACAGGCTGTTGGTGGATGTTGCCTGCGAGCACGAGTGGCAGCAGCACGATGGGGTTGTTGAAATCCAGAGACAGGCGCTCGATAGAATGGTCGAGAAAGTCCGGGCAGAAATCCGGCGCCCGCCAGACAAAATAACAGAACTCAATGACCCGTTGGGTAGATTTGTTGTAAAGCTATACAAAGCGTTTGAAAATGAAGGGCTGCCGGTAACTGTCTATAGCGACGTATACGACAAAACGCGAAAGACCCCGCTATCCGAATTTCAGAAATTCGTGCTCTAAATATACAAGTGGCTTCCAGACGATATGCGGATTTCGTCCGATGCAGCTGGCGCCGACATTGCCCTGGCGGCCCGGGTCGCCAAGATCGTGCACAGTTACCGAAAACGGGCAAAGCCGGCGCGATAAACTCCCTGCCCCGCTCCCGACGCTCGTCTAATTACTTGGTGCATCACGTCCTAACGGAGTTGAGATGCGCCCCCAAGAACTAAGCGACACAACGCAGGCACCGCTCCCTGCACCCAGTCATTCACCGAACTTCGATGATCATGACACGCTGTTGACTTCGCGACAGACCTGCGCCCGCTTCGGCGGAGTATCACTCATGTCGATCTGGCGGTGGATGCATGACGAGCGCATGCAGTTCCCGGAGCCGGTCAAGATCAACAGGCGCAACTACTGGCGCCTCGGCGATCTCCGCGAGTGGCAAGCGGCGCAGTCCGCACGCAAGGCCGCCTGAAAACAGAAACACCACCGCCCGGGCAAGGAGCGGCGGCGTTTCGGCAAGCGGTCGGAAGGTGTCGACCATTTACCAAATCGCGCGCGCGAAATCCACCACGGCGGCATGGAGACAAGCCCATGCAGCAATACTGCCAACATGCCCAACTGCTGGCCGCATGCGCCCGCCTGAGTGCGGCGCAGGCTCCGCAACTCCCGCTCTTCGCCGCTGCGGCGGAGGGGCGTATCGCCATCGTGCACTTCTCGCACGCGGGGAACCGCTGGAAGCCAAACCAAATTGAGCGCATCCGCCGCCCGGTAGTCGCGCTGGTCGGTAACGATCCGGAGCCGAGCACGTCGACGTCGCTGCATCCGGAGGGGTGGGAGATCGCTACGCGTCTTCGCTACTGGTGCCGAGCGGCGATCATTCACGGGACTGGCGGCCTGCATGACCACTACCGCCTTGCGGTCGATGCCGCTGAGGCGCACGGGCGCGTGGCACTGGTTGAAACTGATTCCGTTACGGCGGTGGCCTGGGGCCAGTTCCTCGGCTGCCCACGAACGATGCTGTTCGTGCCGGCTGCCGGAGGGGTCCATCCTTCGTCGCCTGCGCGGAAGGCGATGCAGTGAGCATGAGCGAGCCATCCCCCCGAGCACAGCCGCAAGCCTTCGGCGCATACGTCACGGGCAGCACCCGGCTGACGGCGACAATATTCTCGAACTTTGCGGCCATGAGTCGGGACCAGATCACCGAGACGATCGAAGAACTGTCCGCGCGCATCCGGGTGCCCGCGCGATCTGTCGAGAGGCGGCTGACGAGTGTAACCAGCCCAAAACGGCAAGCGGAGTCGCCAGCGCAAAGACCGTTGCTGCCGTCCTGACGCTCGCACGGGTTGACCGCCGCCATTCGGCGACGGTGGAACAGTGGGACTCTGATCCATGGCTGCTCAACACACCAGCCGGGGTTATCGACCTGCGGACCGGCCAGATGCGTGCGCACCAGCCCGACGATCACATGACGAAGATAACAGCGGTTGCCGCCGAGGGGGATTGCCCGCGATGGCGCTACTTCCTCAAGTGGGTGACGCTGGGCGACGAGCGGATGCAACTGTTCCTTCAGCGGATCGCCGGCTATTGCCTGACCGGCAGCACACGCGACCATGCCTTGTTCTTCGCCTATGGCACCGGCGGAAACGGCAAGGGCGTTTTCATCAACACGCTGAGCGCCATCCTCGCGGGATACGCCGCAGTCGCGCCGATGGAGACCTTCACCGCTTCGCGCAACGACCGGCATTCGACCGAACTCGCCATGCTGCGCGGCGCGCGTCTCGTGACCTCACAAGAAACCGAAGAGGGCCGCCCTTGGGCTGAGGCAAAGATAAAGGCTCTGACCGGCGGCGACCCAATCACTGCACGCTTCATGGCGCGTGATTTCTTTACCTACACTCCGCAGTTCAAGCTTGTCATAGCCGGCAACCATAGGCCCGGCCTGCGCTCTGTGGACGCCGCAATGCGGCGGCGGTTCAACTTGATACCCTTCGCCCGCAAGGTCACGGCCGAGGAGCGTGACCCGTCACTTGCCGAGAAACTGCGCGAGGAATGGCCAGGTATTCTGCGATGGGCAGTGGATGGCTGCCTGCTTTGGCAAGACAAGGGTCTGGCGCCACCTGATGCCGTGACAGAAGCCACCGACGAATATATGGCGGCCGAGGATGCGCTAGCGTTATGGCTCAATGAATGCTGCGTCACGCGCAAGTCGTTGACGACTGCCAGCAGCGCTCTGTTCGCGTCGTGGAAGACGTGGGCCGAGCAAGCGGGCGAAGATGCAGGATCACAGAAGCGTTTCAGCCAAGCGCTGGCTTCCCGTGGCGTGGAGCCGACGCGGTTGGCGGGCGGGCGGATGGGATTCAGGGGCATAGGCTTCCGCGCCGAAAGAGACGAACGCTGGGACCGAAGGGATGATCGGTGAAGGATGTGAAGGGTTGTCCCATTCCATCACTCATACGCGTGTGCGTGCGCGCGTGAGTAGGAGAATAGGACAATCCTTCGCATCCTTCACTCCGCCAATGCCGACCCTACTCGGTGGCAAAAGGCAGCGAAACGACGGTAAGGACAGACAGCGTCGCGAAATTTACCCTATCGTTCGAGAGAATGTGAGGTGTGCATTGGATATCGACCCCAAGCCAAAGAAGCGGAAGCAATTCAAGACAGAACCAGAAAGGGCCGCATGGCGCCAAGGCTGGGATGACGCGGGGCACAACAAAGACCCACGCGAACGGCCGCATTATCCGGATTCCGTCGACCGAGAGGCATATCGGCATGGCTATTCATGCCGTGTCTACGACGAACTTAATGGCCGCGTTGGGCGCCCCAATTCAAACTGAAAAACTATCTATTAGAGTATGTTCTTGCTTCGTTCGCGGCACGGCGCTACCGTCCGACCCTATGGACGCATCTGCTTCACTACGCCCCGCGACCCCCGAAGAGATCGGCCAAGCCCTCGCCCACGCCCTCCGCTATGAGGGCCGCAAGAGGGTGCATACCGGTGACGAGTTCATGGCGCGGATCACGGCGGAACGGCTGGTGAAGTATCTGGAACTGGCCGGGTTCGTGCTGATGAAGAAAGCGCCGGCAGCACCGCACCGGGCAGGGTGATGGACAGGAAGCCGGTCACTCGGGGGGAACTGCTGCGAGCGTGGGACATGGCGAAAAGGGTGCTACGGCACCCCGAAGCGCCTCAGGAACTGCGCGAGCAGGCGAAACACGTAAAGGATGTGACCGAGGTGGCGCTTGGGCTGATGGACGCGGACAGGAGGGCCGCAGAGAAGGCAGCACAGGCCGTCTCCGCTCCCTCGACCGATCCCACGATCTGAGCCGGCAGTCGGTCGCTAGTCGCCCGGCAAGGGCACCTATGCCCTTGCCTTAAACGGTGGTGGGACTTCTGCTTCGTGTTCTGCAGTCCAAGGGTCCGGCAGATCGGGTCCCCAGCACATAGCGAGGTAGGTTTCGCGATCGAGCGGCATACGTGCGAGAAGCATTTCTCGCAGAACTTGATCGGATCGGCTCAGAGCATCCAATTCGGCAAGTTCCGTGCACTGCATCCCCGAGGGCATCGGTGCTGAAGTGGGCTTGTCCATGACGGCACACCCTCCCGGTGAGGCATCCGTTGCATCGCCAGGGCAGAGTGTTACCGAGAACTGGGGTGGCCGCCAAGCCTACTGGCGCCCCGGGGTCACAGCCTAAGCAGTTCGGCGTCCAGTTTACGTTCGCTCCGTTACTCTCGCCGAAGCCTGCGCGTCGATGCAGTGCACCGCAAATCAATTGGGATCGGGATTAGCCCCCAAGTGGCGTGCACACTGTTCTGCTCGTCCGCCTCAATGACCCATGCGCCCCGGGTCGGCCTGCCGCCAAAGCTACCCGATGTCGAGATAGCGTCGAGCGCCTGCTCGGGTCTTTGGTGCCCTAGGTCGGGGTGGCCTTCCGGGAAACCCTGCTCTGGCGACTGGGGTGGATTCTCGAAAATTACGTATAGGGTCTGCCGCATTGGCGCCTCCGACCTATGAGCGAATCGCAGCCCAGAAGCCTTTTTGTTACCCACCCCGTTACCCGCCATCCGTTTTCGTTAACGAAGTGTTTTCGTAAGTCCTTGGGAAGATTGGTGAGCCCGCCGGGACTCGAACCCGGGACCCCAAGATTAAAAGTCTCGTGCTCTACCAACTGAGCTACGGGCCCACATACGCACTCCCCATCGATACACCGGGGCGCGGCGCCTTGAACGACATGCCGCGCGCGAGGTCAATACGTCCCCGCGCACGGCAGCCGTCCGAACTACTTCACATCGGCCGCAATGCGCGCCGTGATGATCTTGTCGGGGTTGCTGACCGTGCCGCTGCCGCCGGCGCCGCGCTTGATCTTGTCGACGAATTCCATGCCGCTGATGACCTGGCCCCAGATGGTGTACTGGCCATCGAGGTGCGGCGCGGGGGCGAACATGATGAAGAACTGGCTGTCCGCGCTGTCCGGCGACTGGCTGCGGGCCGCGCCGACGGTCCCGCGGAGAAAATGCTTCGCCCGGCTGAACTCGGCAGGCACGTTGCCAAGCCCGCTGCCACCCGTGCCCGTTCCCGTCGGATCGCCGCCCTGCGCCATGAACCCTTCGATGACGCGGTGGAACACGATGCCGTCATAGAAATGCTTGCGCGCCAGTTCCTTCACCCGCGCAACATGCTTCGGCGCGATGTCATTGAACAGCTGGATGACCACGCGGCCGTCCTTGAGGTCGAGATAGAGCGTGTTTTCCGGATCGGCCGGGGCGGCAGTGGCGTCGGACATGTGAATTCCAAGGAAAGGGGTTGCGAGCAAGGCGGCGGTCAAAGTGCGGCGGTTCATCGGTCTCTCCGCTTCAGGACTTCATGGCACGCACCCGCGCCATGGTACGCTCAAACGTCAACGGCGGCACGAACGAGGTGATGTCGCCGCCGAGGATCGCGATCTCCTTGACGAAACGCGACGAAATGAAGTGCTGCCGTTCGCTGGCCGGCAGGAACACGGTCTCGATCGAGGCATCGAGCCGCGCGTTCATGCCCGCCATCTGGAATTCGAAATCGAAGTCGGACACCGCCCGGAGGCCGCGCACCACCATCGTCGCCCCGATGCCGCTGGCAAACGCCATCAGCAGTCCATCGAACGGGATCACCTCGATCGACGTTCCCGTCCTCTTGGCGATGGCATCGCATTCGGCGCGCACCAGTTCGACCCGCTCCTCGACACTGAACAACGGCCCCTTGCCGGAGTTGGTCGCCACCCCGATGACGAGATGGTCCATCAGCCGCGCGGCGCGGCCGATGATATCGATATGACCATTGTGGATCGGATCGAATGTGCCGGGGTAGAGCGCCTTGCGCATGATCTCACCCTTCCTCCCCGTCTGACGGCGTGCCGGCCTCGGGCCCTTCGCCCGCCGCCGTGCCCCCGTCTTCGTTTGCGTCTTCGTTTGTGTCTTCGTTCTCGCTGTCGCCGTCCATCACGGGGAACACGCTGGTCACCCGCTCGCCGGTATCGAGCCGGAACAGGGTCACCCCCATCGCCGCCCGCCCGGTCACCCGCACCTGGTCCGCCGGCAGCCGGATCAGCCGCCCGGCATCAGTCACCAGCATGACATCGTCGCCCGCCCGCACCGGGAAGGTCGCCGCCACCGCCGTGCCCGTGCGCGGCGTCAGCGTGATGTTGGTGATCCCCTGCCCGCCCCGCCCGGTCACGCGATACTCATAGGCCGAGGACCGCTTGCCGAACCCGGTATCGGTG
>Ga0164297_10000649_pt1 | contig 41617 bp, 38 predicted proteins | sample GEODES058metaG_FD_113539 | JGI IMG/M metagenome (GOLD analysis project Ga0164297, IMG submission 113539) | Dystrophic lake water microbial communities from Trout Bog Lake, Wisconsin, USA - GEODES058 metaG | ecosystem: Environmental > Aquatic > Freshwater > Lake | place: USA: Trout Bog Lake... | reverse complement strand
TAACAGGTGTGGTATTTGACACGGTTGTTTTTTTAAATGTATTACCATATACCATTTGTGTGATTGGGTATGTAGTGAGAGAAAGTGAATTGGCTGTAACGGCAGGAGCGATAAGTGTATTAGAGATGAAATTATTCGCAGTGATAGTTGTGCTAACGGATAATGTAGATAAATTGACCGTGTTTGCGTTAACAGTCGACGCGATGAGTGTAGAGTTAATTAATGAAGTATTGGTTGACATTGTATTTCCTAATATGGTGATTGTATTCAACATAGAAAATGTGACAGTAGACGTTGTAATACTAGATGCAGTAATTGTATTTGTATTAATGCTACTTCCTATCATAGTAGAAAAAGACAGAATGCCACTATTAATGATAGTTGAACCAGAAACAGTAGAAAGAACCGATGTACTCCCTTGAAGGGTTGAAAAAGATAGCATCGATACACCAGATATGGAGGAAGTAGTCATAGTTGATACATTTACACTACTTCCTTGAAGAGTCGAACAAACAATACTATTTGTATTAATGGTTGAATCATTCATACTCGATACAATTAATGTACTTCCTAGCATGGTTGAAAATCCAACAAAACCACCATAAAGTGTGGATAAAGTCATGGTAGATAAAACGATAGTACTTCCTTGTATAGTAGAAAATCCCATTCCACTTGTATAGAGCGTAGAACCAATCATAGTAGAAGCGACAATTGTACTTCCTTGAAGTGAAGAAAAGATTAACAGAGAATTAATAATGGTTGAACTAGTTAATGTAGAAACGAGTAGGATATTTCCTTGAAGTGTGGACATCGTTGTACTATTCACATTCAGGCTGGATGTTATGATGCTAGATATGGTTACAGTACTTGTCTGCATAGTAGAAAAAAGGAGATTCATTACATTGATACTGGAACCTGTTAGTATTGAATTAATACCAACAGTACCTAACATTATTGTACTTCCAATAACTGTTGAAAATCCAATTGAATTAATGTTAATGCTTGAGGTGGTCATACTTGAAGTAATAAAACTACTTCCAATAAGTGTAGAATTTCCCATCCCGCTGGTATATAGAGTAGAGCCCACTAATGTGGATACAATAAATGGACTGGCTAGGAGTGTAGAGAATGACAATGAACCAGCACTGATAGTAGAGGAAGATAATGTAGATACATTCAATGTACTTCCCTGTGTAGTTGAAAATGTAACAATAGAGGTATTGAATGTGGATGTATTTATTGTATTAAAAACAAGTGTATTCCCTATGAGGCTTGATAGATTCGTATTGACACTATTAATAGTGGAACCACTTATTAAAAGAGCATTCATATTTGTTGTTAATATGGTACTTCCTTGTAATTGAGATGTGTATAATGTCGAAGTGGTTAAGGTAGATACCGCAACACTGGACAGAATTTCAGATATTCCTTGAATAGTAGAAAAAATAAGTGTTCTGCTAAATAGGCTAGAAGTAATAAGAAGATTATTAGCAATTGTACTTCCTGTAATTGTAGAGGTAGAAAGATAAATGGTAGAAAAGGTGGATGTAATTAATGAAGAAGATAATGATAATGTATTCGTACTGATTATGCTACCTACAAGTGTTGAAAATGTAATCGTATTCGCATTAAGTGTATTCGTAATACACGTTGAATTAATAGTTAACTGATTCGCATTTAATGTACTTCCGACAAAGGTTGATAAGACTAGATTTGTTAAATTAATCGTAGAGGCATTTAATGTAGATACGTTAAGTATACTTAATCGCAATGATGAATAAAATAAAAGACCTGTACTAATGGTTGAGGCAGTAATTGTATTAACAATCATTGTACTTCCTATCGACGTACTCGAATAGCCTGTTGATAATGTAATAGCCGATACGTAAATATTGTCGGATGGAGCAAGTATACCATTGCTTGATGTGATGAGTAGATAATTACTTGAAATGGGTAAGTCATAGGGCCCTAGAACATAAGCATTATTAGCCGATTGATCCAAATAGGTTCGAATGACCAATGGGCCACTATTAATGGGAGTGATACCTGCCCCACTCATCTAGAATCGTGGAAGAATGAAAATCCATCACGGAACCATGAAGGATGCGCATGTGTAATCGCAAGTCTAAAGTTAAATATCCGGAACAATTAACAGGATGCCAGCGGGTGGAGGATTACTACAACTCGTCGCAGTAGGAAAGCAAGATGCTTTCCTCACAGGAAACCCACAAATTAGTTTTTTCAAAATGGTATATCGCCGTCATACCAATTTTGCGACCGAATCCCAGGCAATGTACTTTGATGGTACACCTAATTTTGGACAACGTATTACATGTCTGATTCCTCGTAGAGGTGATTTATTAGGAAGAGTATACTTGGATATTGTATTACCTCAGATCAAAGACATAAGTGGAAATCTGTTATCTTATACGAATTCGATTGGACATGCTCTGATTCAAGAAATAACATTTGAAGTCGGTGAACAGGAGATCGATCGACAAACAGGTGAATGGATGGAGGTATGGACACAACTGACTACACCATCTAGTCAGCGATTTGCTCTTAATGAAATGATTGGTCGTGTAGAACCATATAATATTATTGACATTACGCCATCTACCAATTCGGACGGTCTTCATCTTTTGATTCCACTTCAGTTTTACTTTTGTCGTAATCCTGGATCTTATCTTCCACTATTGGCTCTTCAGTATAGTCCCATTCGTATCAATATTACATTGCGCCCACTTCAGCAACTTATTTGGGTACCTCCTCCTATTCCACCTGCTACACAAGAATCATGGTTACCAGCGTGTTCGACACAAGTAAACTGTACCACACCGATTACAAGTATGTTGTTGTGGGGTGATTTTGTATTTTTGGATGTGGATGAGCGTCGTCAGTTTGTAAGCCAGACTCATGAGTATTTGATTGAACAAGTTCAATTTATTCCTCCTTTTGCGATTACTTCTAATCAAAATACAGTTACGGTTCCAATTGAATTTAATCATCCAATTAAGGAATTTATCTTTATGGTTCAACGTGATGCAATGCAGAATCGAAATGAATGGTTTAATTACAGTAATTTAGCAATTGGTGAATTAACTCCAACTCTTGTTCTTCCCTATGTAAATTCAAATGCTCCATCTGGTCGTTTGGATATGATTAGCACAGCAAAATTACAATTAGATGGATATGACCGATTTATGGAAAGAGGTCCACAGTATTTCCGTCTTCAGCAACCATATGAACATCATACGGCTACTCCTATTAATTCATTTATTTACAACTATAGTTTTGCATTACGACCAGAAGACATTCAACCAACCGGCACAATGAATGCGAGTCGTATTGATAGTATTGTTTTACAACTTCAAATGAATACGGTATTAACGAATCCACTGATACCTGCGTGGCAACAAAGAGGGAATGCTCAAGTAAGAGTGTATGCGCATAATTATAATGTATTTCGCGTAATTAATGGATTTGGCGGTCTATTATTTACCATTTAGAGGGTCTATGTTCTCCTTACATCTTGGTATGTTTATTATATCTTGTATGATTTCTCATAAAAGAAATCATAGAATCTACTGAGTGTTTCATATCATATTAAAAGCGAAAGAATAGGTAATATGAGCTCGAGTGTATCGCAACTCGAATTCTGGCGAGAAGCCAACTCCGACGCCAATGAGAAAAAGGATGACGGCACAGAAGGCGGTCCAGGAGCCACATATTTATCGTATGATGTTCTGATGGGTTTATCGGTCCTTGGTGGGTATTTCGGTTTGGATCATTTATATCTTCGATCGCCGCTTACGTTTCTTGCTAAATTCATTGTGAACATTCTCTGTTTTGGAATTTGGTGGATCTACGATGCTGCCCAGATTGTATTTAATAGTCACGCAGTAAAGATCTTTGGTCTCGGTGTTCCAGGATTGGGTCCGAAAGGTATTGCGGGAGGTGTTTTTGCCAATCCTGTACCTGATAAAAAACATTTACAATTCTTCATTTATGCGGCAAGTTTAATCTTTGGAGGTGCGTTAGGTATCGATTCATTTGTGCTAGGAGATAATAAATCAGGTTTGATTCGGTTGATCTGTATGATATCTTTGATTTTTGCTCCCATTGCGTTGGGATGGTGGGCATACAATCTCTTTAACTTTTTTACAGATACAAAAACAGTCATTTCGGAGAATGCCGACTTTTTTGGAGCACCTAAACATTCATTTAAGAGTGGATTTTTAGCCAAATTTCCGTTTCTTGAATGGATCTTTAGCCCGATTGATTCAATCAAAACATTTATTCATGATATACTTGGTGATGCGATACAACCGATTACCGATACTGCACAGATGGCAATCGGTACAGTAGATAACACAGTGAAAACAGTGGATGAAGCGGTTAAACTAGGTCGTAACGTAGTATCGAAGAGTGGTGAAATTGTAGAGAAAGTTTCGAATACCATTGAAAAAGTATCACAGGCATCTCAAGTTCTACCTGGTACATCACTGTATGCGAGCATTACTCCTGATTCTGTACAAAAGGAACTAGGATCAAATAAGACAGCGAACGCAGTTGTAGGAGGTGCAGTGGTAATGGCAACACAAGCAATGGCAACCGACTTAAACCCGCTTCATTATTTATTATTAGTTACCATTGTAACAATTGTACTTGGAGGAGTAATTGTTACCTATCATCGATCTAAAAATGTCCCAAACGAACGAGATGACATCCCTCCCGAGCCAGGAGTTCTTCGAAAGTCTGATCAAGCGAGCAACTAATGATGGTCAATTTGCTCCGATTGTGATCATTCGCTTTACTGCCACGTGGTGCGGACCATGTAAGCGAATTGATACGCAGGCACTTTTAAATCTGAGTGATCAAATCAAATGGTATGTGTGTGACTTGGATGAGAACGATTATACTCCAGGGTACTGTGGGGTCCAAACAATTCCATGTTTCCTAGCGATTGTAAATGGAGTCCCTCAACCACTTTTTCAAAGTTCGGATACGATGAAGGTTGCCGAATGGATCAAGGGTGGATTCAAAAAATCGTCTTAAAATGTAAATCCACGAGTATCGAACTCAATTGTTTTGATGTGTATAATTGTACTCATGAAATCGATTCCTTTTTCTTGAATGAACTTCTGAAAATAGGGTGCTCGGGTTTTACGAATTCCATCACTTCCTGTGATATGACGAAGCCATTGACCTGGCTCTTCTTTCATAAACCATTGATCTACGAACTTCAAATTATAGTTCATGTAAATCTTCCATAGTGCAGCTTGATCAAAGGGGTGAACTCGATTTCGTTCAGGAATCGAGTATGAATACCAATCTTTCACAAATTGTTTCGTATGGGAATTCACTTTTAACACATAAAACCCGCCATTGGGTCGATCACGTCTCCACGGTTTATCATTTAAAAATAGAATGTCTTTTTCAGGATACGCGAGTACAAATGCCTCGATGGTCTGATCAAAATCTTTGAAAATACAATCCGTATCCATATACACAACATAATCATATTCTTGATCTAATGCCAAATAGGTACTAAATAGTTTGGCCCAGGTAGAGTGCCGAAGTTCCTGATTTGAATCTAAGCATGTGTAAAGAGAAGAACTAGTTGGATCGTCCAGATAGGGGCGACAGTAGGCATAATCATATCCATGCTTCTGACAATAAGAGTAATTGATCACTGTGGATAAGGAATGATAATCATTCAGATTGGTGGTGAGAGGACGATTATCCGATTGAAATACTAAAATTCGCATCTATTGAATGCGAATGTTAAAATATCAAAGCTATCTAAAAAAAGTAACACAATTGATTTTTCCAGCCATCATAATGTTTACATTTATGGACTTTATGATTCTCTCCAACACGAGGAATGATGGTAGAACATCGATGAGAACTCTTTCGGAGTTCAGAATGGAAAAAGTCAAGAAAGGGGGCGGTAAAAGGAAGACGTTCTGGATGAAACTGAACCGCATAGATGGGATAATGTTTAGCTTCAATGGCGGCTACATATTCTTTTCCAGAATCATCGGTGGATGTAGCAACAATCGAATAAAACCGATGTAATGATCCCTTCATATCTTCCACAGATACACCATAATCATGATGATGAACCGTAGAATGAGGTAGTTCCAATTTATTGCGATTTGAAAACGCATTCAACATACGAGAGGGAGAAGAAGTGAGATGGAGAGAATAACGACCCTGTGCGGGATGAGGAGAGCGAACTTGACCACCAATCATACGAAGCAATAGCTCCATACCAAAACAGGTTCCCCAAATGGGAAAATACTCGTTGATGGATAATTTATAAAAAGCACGTAGAGTTTTAAGAAGGGTAGGGTCATTTACATCATATCCTCGATCGGTGCCTGGAATAAATAGACCATTGATTCGATTAAAATAAGACTCATATTCGGTAGTATCAAAGGGAACAGGAATGACGCTAATTCCTCGATGTTCAAACCAGTCCACGTATGATTTCATAATATGAGATGATCCGTGTGACGAAGGACTCGGAATGGTGAGAATGCCGACACATAGACGATCTCGTTTTTTTCGAGTGAAATGCCGAGGCATAATCTACTAGAATTAATTAAATTAACTGGCGAACAGGTGTGCTACGCACACCCTTTGGTAGCGATTAGCTAGCGAACATGACCGCTATGCGGTCTTTTAGGCAGTTAAGTATAAAGGACTTAACTGGCGAACATAGCCTTTCCACGCCCTTCTTTTACTACATACACATTCCATCCTTCTGTAAACAATCGCATTTCAGCCTTTCGCTGACCCAATACCAAATTGGTATTGATATTTGCTAATTCGATATATAGCGTTGGACGATCTGCGCTTGTAAAATTAACAGTACCTTCAGGTTGTCTCGGAGCAGGATAGACCGTTCCATATTTCTCACCTGTGGACCAATTCATGGAACCAATATACATTCCATTTGCTTTTTCATCTTTACAAAGCGCATTCATTTGACTCCAAACAAAAGGATCATATAATTCTTCACGTTCTTTTCCTGCGATATTCAATTTCAAATCATAATAGAAATTACCATAGGGAACCGTATAGGGCTGTGCTCCAGATGGCACTCGTATATCAAAATAATCATTGGACCATAGATCCAAGCGATTTTGATCCAGCGCATTGTACGATCGAAAGAACCATACCATTCGTTCAGTAGGATGACGCCCGTCTAATGATCGAGTGACAGCGGCAACACCACCTTTGTCAAGGGGAATGAAGTCAAGTTCGCCAAATGTAAATACATTATCAAATTGGCGACGAAAGGGAATCTCGATCACACTAGAGCGTAATTCTTCCTGAATTTTTGGACTCACATAGTGTTGAATGGTAGATAATAAAATTCGTGGACCACCAATCTGAACACGAGATAAAGGAGTAAACATATTTACTGTGACTCCATCGGAGAAGGTATAGTTCATAGAAGAAACAGACCATGGCGCAGGTTTGAACACCGTTGGATCACTACAAACCACGAGATCCTCCAATTTACGAAGGGTACCACGAATGCGAAAGTTCTGCCACGGCATCGCAACAAGAGGAAAGCCAGCATCACCAGGACATTGTGTTCCAGGCAACGGTAATACAATACGAAGTGAACCAGGTGTAGCACGTAATTGAATTCCACGTGGTGTGACATTACCTGTAGATGGATCAACCGTATCAAGTAATCCAGCTTTTTGTTGTACCAATAAACTTGAGTTCCATGAACCTTCTGTCATTTGTTTTGCCAACAATCCATCGCCACTCCATTCTTGAATTAAGAATTGATCTTGTAGAAATTGGATCTTCTCAAACAGAAAATAAGCAACATAATTAACATATCCATATGAATTTCCATTAATATCTGTAATAGAATAGAGTCCATTTGCTTTTTCAGGTGAAAAGGCCTGACCGCCAGGTTGGACGGGAAGGGGAGGAAGCCATGAGGGTAATTCAATTTCAAGAGCGCATTCTGTTAATATGTCTCCATACGAATCAATTTCTACTTCAAAGTTTTTTCCGAATGCGGTATCGGCTAGGGGGACCATTGTTTTGCGTTCGGCCAAATGAGGAATAGAGGATTCATAACGAGCATCATAAGAGAATAAACTATCTTTACTGTCTTTTACGAAATAGGTATCTTTTACACCGCGCGCAACGAGCTCAAATAGAGCACCTTGCCCACTGGAGGCGCTGATGGTCGCCATTCTATTGAAGTAACGGAACGGTTTTTATGTTCTTAGAGCTTCGCGGTTAAGATTCGAACCAGAGAGAGAAGAAATCCAGACAGAATGGACAACCCTAACGCCATGAGAAAGTTAAAACGAAACACGAGAATGATAAACACAGCCAGACTAGACAACGCTGAAATCAAAAGAATGCCGATTACTTCACCAATAAGGGCTCCTTCATCCACTTTGGTCATGCTGATGTGTTGAAGAAACAGTTTATTGAGTGATGCCGTAAGAAAGGAAGCCAAGACAATCACGGCTACCATTCCACGCCAATCAAGCGAATAGGAAAACGCAGCGCTATACACAATAAATACATTGACAAATGAAACCGCACTAACTTCTAACAGAACTTCTTGAGGAGTTAAAAACATTCTATCTATATCGAATAAAAATTGATATATCGTTATCGGATGAAGAAAGATACCATGACAAACCTTGTAATTGTCGAGTCTCCTGCCAAGTGTCAAAAAATCCAGGGAATTCTGGGCCCTGGTTGGCGTGTGATTGCATCCATGGGTCATATTCGCGCATTACAACATAACCTAGATGCGATTGGTATTCATAATAATTTCGAACCAAAATATGAATGGATCAAAGAAAAATCAAAAGCTATTAAACAGTTAAAAGAAGAAGCAAAAGATGCAAAGGAAATTTATTTGGCGGCAGATCGAGACCGTGAAGGAGAAGGGATTGCGTATGCGGTCTGTCTCTTATTGAAACTTAATCCGAAAACAGCAAAACGAATTACCTTTACCGAAATCACTGAAAAAGCGATTAAACATGCCGTTCAGCATCCTCAAACGTTAGATATGAATCAGATTCACGCACAACAGGCAAGAGCGATGTTAGATATGATGATTGGGTTCACGATTAGCCCCTTATTATGGAAATATGTGGCTCCATCCTTATCAGCAGGAAGATGTCAGACACCTGCCCTACGTCTGGTTCTAGAACGAGAAGAAGCAATTGAACATTTTAAGGTATCATCGAGCTGGCAACTTCATGGTACATTTCAAGCAAATGATGCCACCTTTCAGGCGACAATGACAGACGAATTGGATGATGAAGAATCCGCGGTGAATTATATGGAGATTATTCATACCATTCCAGAAGCCAGTATCACCAAAAATGAAATTAAACCATGGTCCGAATCAGCCCCACCTCCATTGATGACAAGTACGTTACAGCAACAGGCAAGTGCGTTATATGGAATCAATCCGAAAAATACGATGAAGATCGCACAGAAATTATATGAAGCAGGTCATATTACGTATATGAGAACCGATAAAGCAGTATTATCAGAAGAGGCAACAACCGCAGCTCAAGATTGGGTAAAAGAGAAGTATGGCGAAGAGTTTGTTGGAGTCAAAAGCACTCCAAAGAAGACATCAAAAAAGACAAAAGAATCTGCTCCACAAGCACAAGAGGCACATGAGGCCATCCGTCCGACTCATATGGAGGCAGAAACGGTGGAGGGTGATGTGTATGAGAAGAAAATCTATCGGCTTATCTGGCAACGAACCATTCAATCGGTAATGGCACCCGCAAAAGGCGAGACGTGTCATGTAACGCTTCAGTTAGAAGAAGATTTTAACTGGTTAGCACGGTGGAAACGTACTACATTTGAAGGATGGAAACGTGTAGGTCATATTGCGGACTTAGAAGACGAAGAGCCCCTTCTTGAAGAGGCATCTGAATGGGAGAAAGCTAGTTTGATGAAAGTAGGAGATAAAGTATCATGGAAAACGATAAGAGCAGAGCCAAAGGAATCAAAAGCCAAAGGTCGATTTACGGAGGCCACCTTGGTTCGAGAGCTAGAAACATACGGCATTGGTCGACCCTCTACGTTTGCTTCTCTCCTTTCAGCGATTCAAGACAAAAACTATGTAGAAACACGTGATATTCCTGCCAAAGAGGTGAATGTCACAGAGTATGCTCTTCAACCCCAGCAATGGCCTCCTTCCAAATCACAAACCAAAAAGAAGTCCGGTGCGGAAAAAAATAAGCTTGTTCCCACTGACTTGGGACGTTCGGTATGGAATTGGCTTCGAACTCAATTTGAGGATCTCTTTGCCTATGGCTTTACTGCTCAGATGGAGTCTCGTTTGGATCAGATCGCTCATCCGGTAGATCGATCGGATCCAGAATCTTGGAAATCGTTGTTGCGCGAGATCTGGAATTCATACCAGCCTCGGATCGAGAAGTTGGACCAGGTTCCAAAATCGGATTCAAGTGATCGATCCAATCCAAAGATCCGTACCTTTTCGAATGGCATGAAGGCCGTTCAATCCAAGAAGGGGCCTATACTCTTGATTGAAGGAAAGACCAAAGAAGATACTCAATTTATTGGATGGCCAAAGGGAGTAGCATTTGATCAGATCACGGAAGAGCAAGCGTTCGAGTTTCAAAAAGATCAATCTGAACTCCGGAACGGATCGGAGATCGGAACATGGAATGGAAATCCGATTCAGAAACGATCAGGAAAGTTTGGATCTTATCTTCAAGCGGGATCGATCTCCATTCCGTTTGTGGAAAATGAACCGATGGAAGATTTGATCCAACGACTGGAGACGAAACAGGCCGGAGGATCCGGAGCGATCCAAACCTTCAAGGAATTTGTGATCCGGACAGGACCCTATGGACCGTACATTATGAAGACAAGTCTTAAGAAACCTCAGTTTGTCTCCTTGCCAAAGGGTATAGAACCTACAAGTTTAAAGGAGAAGGAAGTAGAAGCCCTCTACAAACTTGGATTGGAGGATAAGAAACGAAAGAAGCCTTTTCAAAAAAATCAAAAAGATGCGTTAATTTAAAAAAGAGAGAGTAAGTAAATGGATCAGGGAGTAAAAATGATTAATGGAACCGAAGAAATACGGGTGGAGAGCCCTCCTAGAGCACGCTCGCGATCCGTGTCTCCTACCCGACCAGGTGGTCCTGCGCCTTCGGAAGAGCCAAAGGAGAAACGGTTTTTAAACGGATGGTCAAAGGAACAAGAAATTTTAATGGCAGAATGGAGTGACTTGGCCATGTGTTATCGTTGGTTACATGATAAATCAGAGAAACATTTTCATAGTAAAAATCTATGGATTAACCTTCCTGTTATTGTATTAACCACATTGGGTGGTACGGCGAACTTTGGTATCCAATCTCTTTTTAGTGATAATACATCGAAACAATATGCTAGTTTTGCGATTGGTGGAATTTCATTGTTTGCAGGATTGTTAACTACGATTGGTAATTACTTGCGCTATGCGCAATTGGAAGAGGCGCATCGTGTGGCTTCGATCGCATGGGGAAAATTTCAACGTTTAATCGCAGTGGAACTGGCACTCAAGCCCGATGATCGAATTGATTCTATGGATTTTTTAAAGATTTGTCGTGCGGATCTGGATCGATTGATCGAACAATCACCACCCATTCCTGAGATTGCCATTAAGATGTTTGAAGAACATTTTGGAACAATTCCAAATCTCAAGAAACCTGATATCTGTGGCGCATTGGAACATACACGTGTATTTGAGAGCTCACAAACACGTCTTACTCAAGTATTAAGCGATGCAGCGCTAATGCTTCGTCATAAGAAGAATGCGTTGAACGAATTGTTATCGCCACAGATTCAGGATACTATCAAGAAACAAGTAGAAACGAAACTGTCAGAAGCACTGGAAGAACGTAAGAAGAAGTTAGAAGAAGAATTAGAGATTGAGAAGACAAATATTCAATTACAAGAAGAGGAATATCAACGTATATTGGAAGAACGTCAGAAGAAGATCCAGGCTGATATTGATATCGAGATTGAGAATGCGAAAAAGAAACGTATTGGTGAAGGATTACCGCCTGTGATGAGCATGCAACCACGACAGTCTCGTTTTGAAAATCGTCTTCAATTGAGACAAAATCCATTGTTTTCAGCGAGATCTCCTACACCTGAAAAATTACGACGTAAAGAAGATCTCAAAGAGTTAACACGTGTGGATACAGAACCTGTAACGAACGTAGTTGTGATTCCCTCTTCTTCTGATGTATCGGATAAAGTGGATGTCGTGATTCATCCGTAAAAATTGAAGAAACAATGGGTCAGTATAGAAGGTGCCCAGAATGAGAATTGATAGGGAATCCATTCTTCAACTCTTTCATCATCATCGAACGCTGAAGTCGTTATGGTTAAAGACGCGATTGCGCCATGTCCACATCGCAATGATCTTAAAACGAGGGAAAATGATTGAAATGGCGACGAATACAGTTGGTTCACGTGCGCGAGGATGCGGATATGATGATCGGTCCATTCATGCGGAACGTGCGGTGTTAAAGAAGGTGGGAGATTATACGAAATTAGCGGGCGCGATCTTAATTGTGATTCGCATCTCACGAGGTACCAATGAATTGGTACAATCACAACCATGCGAACATTGTCGGCCCCATATGGAAAAATGTGTGAAAGAATATGGTCTGCGACGTGTGTATTACTCATGACCCGAAACCCAATATCCACATCATTATCAGAAAAAGATTATTTTTGATACATTCAGAATGTGAACATACTGAATATAACATCTAAACATAAACCGCGTTAGGAACAATAAGATGAATAACACACTGCGAAATGTGGGCGCCATTGTGTTTGTAGCAATTTTGATGCGAAGTGTATTACCACAATCGATTGAGGATGTTAAAGTAGTGGTTGAATCACTGGATGAATACAAAGAGGCGCATTTCTGGCAAGTGTGGCTAGGATTTGTTGTGCTCTATATTGGTATGCAGTCATGTGGCATTCCAGGTACGTTATTTCTTTCTATTCTATCAGGTGCGCTATTTGGAACAAGTATTGGATTTGGTACAGTGGTATTAACTTCTTCGACGGGCGCATCAATGTGTTATATGTTATCGAGGCATTTCGCAAAAGATGCAATTGAATCGCGGTTTGAAGGTATGATTCGCACTTTTCGTACATCGATTGATGAACATAAGGAAAACGTATTCAATTACTTACTATTTCTTCGTATGACACCATTTATGCCGAACTGGTTTATTAATTTAGCATCACCTGTGATGGGTATTCCTTTTTCAACGTTTTATTTGGCAACCTTATTGGGTCTGATGCCGGCAAATTATATTCATGTTACGACAGGCGCCGTCATTCATTCGTTTCAAACAGGGGAGAGCGTAATTGAATGGCGTACAATGATTGCCTTATCGTGTGTGGGAGTGATTTCACTGGTTCCTGTTTTGTATAGAAAAATGATAAACAAAAGGTAAAATATTTGGGTAATTTCAAAATCTAACAAATCTGAAATTAAAAGGGAGCGGTCGAGCTTGGGATCGAACCAAGGACACTTGTCTTAACAGGACAATGCAATCTGCCAACTGTGCTACTCAACCTTGCTCCACTGGTACCGTAGAAACAAAATCGAAAATCCAAACGCACTAGATCACCGCAACAGCAATTCGTTCTTGTTCATGACGACAAAGTGGGCATTTGATTCGTTTTTCAACAATACTTTTGATCTGAAGCACACAATGTTTATGGAAGACATGACCGCATTCGAGTTTTCCCCAGACAGACGCAACAAGTAAATGATCATCGTCTTGACAAATGGAGCACATTTCTTCATAAGTAATTTTACTTAGTTCGCAGGCATCACAACAATCTTTTCCTTTTTCAACAAGTTCGTCCATACAGTGAATACAATAAAATAAACGTTTGAGATCGTAGCGGTCTAATTTTCGGAGAAGTCCATTTACAATCGCAGAGGGGTCTTTGCCATCAATTCCTGTTTCATATAAGGCAATAATGTGTTCTGTTTCACATAATTCAATCGTATAAGAAAATCCCATAACAGGGTAGTCATTATTATCGTAGTCTTCACGATTTAATACAGTAGAACAGTTCATTTTTGTATAATGATTAATTCGTATAGTAAACCGCATTTCGCAAGGAACTCGATAGTTGTCATGGAGAATCTCTTTCATTCGTTTTTGAAGACAAAATACGATCTTTTCTAATCGTGCTGAATGAAGCAACTCGCCTGCTTCAATTCGTCGGATCATGATAAGAGATCCTTTATTCCATCCAACAAATTAATCTTTACATCCCATCCAAGAGCTTTAAGTTTGGCATTGCTAATATAATATCGTTGATCGTTAAAAGGCCGATCTTCAATATAACTAATCCATTGATCATAGTCGCGTGTGTGACAAATGGATTCAATGAGAATTTTGGCAATTTCCATGATGGAGTATTCATCATCCGTTCCAATATTATAGATTTCACCAATTTGTCCGCGTTCTAGGATAATCGCAAAGGCTTCTGCGGTATCTTGCGCATGAAGAAATCCACGCACCGCGGATCCGTCACCTTGAATGGTTACTTTTTTACCATGTTTCAATTGCTGAATGAAACGCGGGATAACCTTTTCAGGATATTGATTAGGTCCATAGACATTATTTCCACGTGTGATAATAATAGGCATCTTATAACTATGATAATAGGCTTGTACAATCAATTCAGCACCTGCTTTGGTGGCGGCATAAGGATTTGTGGGACATAAAATGGACTTCTCTGTTTTATGAAGTTCATCCGTAGTATTCATTGATTCTCCATAGACTTCATCGGTTGAAACATGAATAAAACGTTCGATTCTCCCATATAAACGACAACATTCGATAAGAATATGAGTGCCAAGAATATTATCATATGTGAAATCTAGCGAATCATCGAATGAACGTTGAACATGAGATTGTGCAGCAAAATGAATCACATGAGTGGGGCAAAACTCTTGAAGAATGGATTCGACAAATAAACGATCACGTAAATTTCCTTGTTTAAATATGTAACGAGGATCGTGCTGAATAGTATGATCAACATTATCGAGTTTGGCACAATAATACATCGCATCAATATTAATCATTCTTTCGACACGTTGAAGAGGAAAATAGTAATTGATAAAATTACTTCCGATAAAACCACAACCACCGGTTATGAGAAGCACAACCATCTTATTTATCGAACGTAAACTCTTTTTAGGTGTGTATAGAAAAGGATCTTAAAAAATCAGAACGTACTAGATTTCATGGACAAGATCTGTCCAAAATGCGCAGCCGATCCCAGCAGTCACTCTTTTAAAAAAGTATCCGAAAAAGGTGGGATAGTAACATTTTATATGCATCCATCCAAAGCAAAACTATATGATGATAGAGAAGGTATTTTATTACATGTCAATAATACGATTGCTCTAATTGGACAAAAACCATGGAGATGTATCATTGATGGGGATGGGTTTGATATGAAGCACGCTGCCGAAGTTCAGCTAGGAAACGCATTATTTAAAATGTTAACAACAACATACGGCAGTACATTTCAAGAACTGATTGTGATTAACCCGTCATGGCATGTGGAAGGAATGATTAAACTGGCATCGGTTGCGATGTCAAAAGAGATGTATTCGAAGGTAAAAGTAATGGATGATCGAAAGCGTAGCATTCTAGAATTTATATAAAAATTGAAATAGGGAGAGGTAAAGAGATAGGTATCCCCATGGCGCAAACGAAGATTGAAAATTTCTTTACTGTGAAAATCAATCACAGCCAAACTATTAAAAAATGTTTTGTCTATGATCCATCTATTCCACAAGCCACCTTTATATATGAACCGTTAGAAACGGACCGTTTTATTTCAACCGAATCAGGTATAAAATTATATTATCGTCCATTCAATCAATCATCCAATTATGTGTTTCCTCGAATGAATGTATGTAATGCTCCGTTATTGATTTCAAACCTACAAAAAGCAGTGAGAAGACGCGATGCGCCGATTGCGGTTCAATCCGCATTAGCGTTAATACAGCAACATCCTAGTAAAATTCTAAGAAGACTTCCCATTATCTATGTGGAAGACGTAACAGTAATGGATTCGTTTCCAATTGTGGTATGGCTGATGATGGCAGAAAAAGACTATGAATTAACCAACACAGATATTGACTATCTATTAAATATTGTGTGGAGTTTGGCCCTTCATGATACCTATTATGATAATAATCGAGATATAGAAAAAGAATCAGAAACACATGAACAGCTTCAGACATATTCAAATGCAGACATACTATTGGCACTTCATTATCGTTCACTATATGGAGGAATGAAGGGAGACATGAGAATGCTAGTGAATGCAATTGATGAATTTAAAAACCAATCTATTGAATCAACTATTTATCATCGTGTAGAACATAGCGAGATTCCATGTGAGATTATCATATTAATTGAATCGATTGATTTTCATCCCTATCCTCAGCTTCTTACCATGCTTCAACCAAAAACAAAAATGAATAAAGAGAAGTTACAAGAGTTCATTTGGTATGCGGAATCAGGTGTGAATGTGAGAAAACCAAAAACAATTGAAATGTCAAACGAGTATAAAAAACAATGGGAATGGCGGGTGATTTCAAAATTCTTGGATGATACGAGACATCATCTCGTAGCTTAAAGATGGTATGCGATGATTAGGTGTGGAGAAATCCATAAACACGAGTTTGGCGGAACGGCAAACGCACACCCCTTAAGAGGGTGCGGAGAGATCCTTGTGGGTTCAAGTCCCACAACTCGTACTTTTTTAAAAATTTTATTGATTTTCAAAAAAGTACATACTTCAAATTAAAGAATAATCGATATGATATTATAAATGGGATATATTTATAAAATTACAAATACAGTAACGCATAAATGTTATATCGGTGTGACAATTCAACCAAATATACAGTCACGATGGAATAAACATATTAATTCAATACATTATAAAGAAGGATGTCCACTTTTGAAGAAATCCATGAAGAAATATGGTATAGAAAAATTCAAATTCGAAATTTTGATTATATGTTTTGATGAAGACGTTGTAAAATATGAGAAAGAATATATCAAGAAATTTAATTCACAACAACCAAATGGATATAATATCTTATCAGGAGGACAAATTGGAGATGGAGTAGTTGGTTATAAACACTCATTAGAAACGATTGAAAAAATAAAGGAGAAGGGACGACAATTTAGAGAAAAAAATCCTCATCATTATGAAACATATCGCGAAAAACATAAAAAATCAATGGAAAAAATTAATATTTCAATCTGTGTTAAAAATTCAGAACGGTTTCAGACTGCCATGACTAAACGTAGAGAACAATATACATTAGGTTATAAAAAAGTAACAGATGATACTAAAAATAAAATAAGTGAATCTCTTAAGAAATATTATGAAAGTGATATTGCAACAAATAAATTAAATATAAAGAAACATCAAGAAATAATGACACAAAAAATAGGTAAACCAATCATTCAATATGATATGACGGGTACAATCATAAAAGAATATCCTAGTATAGCTGAAGCAGATAGAATAACTGGTGTTAAACATAGCAATATTAAACGTGTGCTATATGGAAAAACAAAACAAGCAGGTGGATATATATGGAAATATAAGGTAAATACATAATTATACTCGCATCTTTTTGTGTTGAGAATCTAGTAGATATTGAACACAAATCCAAAAAAGTTAAGGAGAAGGTAACAAAAAACCAAAAGATAGCACAATTCTTGCTTTTGGACCTTCCACTAATTCACACGTATGTTCATCAATACCTGAATTACAACGAATATAGTGACGTTCTAATACTTCTATTGTTTTACCTCCATAAATTGGTAATCCGCCCTTAATAGGTAATTGAATAAATGCGTTAAAACGAGTATGAAATAATCCATCTCGATTAGGGTCTTTATGTAGATGAATTTGGCCACCATTCGTAATATATCCTATATAATCTTGAAAGATAGGCTCTTGTGGAGCATTATGAATATTTTCTTTGTCTATGATACGTTGTTTAATATCCCATATACAAGAAGGAACATTAGATAATCTATTTAGAATCTGAAATTGACGAAAATTACTAACACCATTTTTTGTAAAAGTATGATAATTCGAATTGGCCCATTGAATGAGTTCTGCTTGTTCTGCTTCCGTAACAACTTCCATCGTACTACTTTTCTCCATATTTTCAAATGGCGGTTCTTCGCGCACTATTTACAGAATGAATAACGGGTGATTCCAGCCGTATTGCGGGAGGTTCGGAAGAGGTTAATGTCGTAACATATTTATCAACGATAATGGGAAGATTAAAAGCAATCAAATGATGGACTGCGTGAAAGTAATTATATTCATAGGTTATTGCTATAAAGAAACACGCCAGATCGGTGGCAGCTAGTCCAATACCGAGATATAAGTAAGGATTCCAAAGTGAAATCGAGTTCATTTTTTGATAATGAACCCCTGTCACAATTAATGTTAAAAATGCGGTAACAGGTAGAACAATTACCGCGCCAATTCCTACATAGACCATTGATAGCAAAATGGTTTGTATTAGAAAGAGTTCTGTGCGAAGTTCATAGTGATTAGAGAGCATCAAGTAGATAGAAAAGAGATAAATCGATAAATACGAATATAGACCGTCTAAGAAGTCAAATAGACCATTATCTTGGATTTTATAGATACCTGAATCTCCTAAGTGATGAATGAAAGAAAATAAAGAATTAAATAGAATCTGTAAGGAATAAAAGTATTTACGATGATATTGATAATAGATAATACATGGTAAAGAAGCGAGATTAGAGAGCGTAACAAAATAGTCGCTCATTAAGGCTATTATGTCGCAATCTGTTTAGGCATTTACATATCTTCAATATCGAATCCCGCAAGTAAAAGTCGTTCAACACGAGAAGGATGCCATGCTTTCATCATGATTCCTTCTTTTATCATGCTACATCTCGCATTCACACGGCGCTGAGACGTTAGTTCTTTTACACGATCCACATGTTGATACATGGTTTCATTGGGTCGTCGAACCCATTCATTTTGATCATTACAAAGAAGATAGGATAATCGTGGATGAATATCAGGTAATTTCGAAATTGGATTCAAACGGCAATCGAGTTCGTTCAGTAATAGAGGAAGAGGAGGGAGCTCAGTGATAAGATTAATGCTACAATCGAGCATTCGAAGACTATCAGGAAGGGGAGGTAAACTCATAAGTCGATTGTTGCCACATTTTAGGGTTTGGATGGTGGAGGGTAAAGGTGGTAAGGATTCGATTGACGTTTGCATACATAGTATTTCAATGAGCCCTTCTGGAAGGTCAGGAAGACATTTTAATGGATTGTTTCGACATATTAGACGTTGAAGAGTGGAAGGTAAAGGTGGTAATCGAGTCAATCGTGTATTATCACATATAAGAGTATATAATCTATGGGGCAAGTTAGGAAGAATGTTTAATGGATTATTACTACAATCAATATAGGTAACATGGTCGGGTATGATTAATTCGGTTAAATGACATCCAGCACAATACAAATGGGTCACAGAGTTGGGAATAGGAGGCAGTTTATATAATAATAAATAGGATAAATCAAGTATTCCACAGCTCCATTCTTTAATCCTCTGCTGAGCGCGATCGATTTCAGTAATGATATCAGTGATGGTGATAATCTCCATCCTTGTTTACAATGAGATGAGGTACTTTAAATCGAAAATAAGTGACTTAAAGACTCGTATAGATGATAGGTTGTGGAGAAGTCCTCAAGGCAATTTCGGTTAGTGGTTATATCGGTTGCCTACTAAGCAACTGGGCTCTGCCCGCGTTGGTTCGAATCCAGCAATTGTCGTAAGGACTTTTCCACCATAAACGCCTTTGTAGTTCTGACCGCAGAACAATTCGTTATGATTATTAAAATAATGTAACGGATACATCTTATTAAAGTTAGTGTATAATGAAGATAAGATAGTTACTGGTTCGACTCTAGTTGAGGGCAAACGCCTCTATGGCGCAGTTGGTTAGCGCAACGCACTTGTAATGCGTAGGTCATTGGTTCGATTCCGATTGGGGGCAACATGTATTCATAATGAATACTTTTTCAAGTGATTTCATTCTTTTGAATAAGTAGTCATGTGGCCTCTTCTTGCCACACTTGGTCCTCGTCTGTTGATTCCAGGATTTTTTCTAGGCCCTAAAATTGCGGGCATGGATGATACGGTTATGATTTTTCAAACGATTGCGTTATCATTTTTGTTTGTCACATTTGCAGTTACGGTCTTTTCTGCGGATTATTGGTTGGCAATTATTCCAGGAGTAGCGGCATGGGCCTATTGGAACATATTGCGTGATCCACAACATCTTGAGACGTATCGATATACTGATTGGGCGATCACAACCCCATTGATGCTTTTAGCGATTCTGATTGTAAATGGCGCATCTACATCAAAAATGGCAATCATTCTCGTATTGGATATGCTGATGATTGGGGCAGGCTACCTAGGTGTAAAGGAAAACGATAAGACCAAGAAGCGTTCCTTATTTGCGTTGGGATGCGTGGTATTTTTACCGATCTTGTATGTGTTGTTTCAAATGAAAAAGACAAAGTATGCGGTCTATCTTACGTTGGCGATGTGGATATTGTATCCATTAGTATGGTTAGCAGAAGAAGAGCAGGCAATTGAAAAACGCACATCCAATATGAGTTATGCAGTCATGGATGTAGTCGCAAAAGTGGGATTAGTGAATTTATTGCGATTATAAGTATTTAAACTAGTAAAACAACTATACGATAATGAGTGATTCCGACGACGACGTTCCTTTCGAAAAAAAAGGGGATCTCTATGTCATTCTGGGTACAAATGTAGTGATTCATCCGAGAGATTGTAAAATTTTAGGGATTGTAGTTCAAGAAGAAGGAGAGTGGATTCTTGCGGTTCCAACAGAGGCGACCCGTGCGATGTGCGAAGCTTCTGAAAAATACTATTACGATTTACCAGAAACAGCAGAAGAACAAGAGGAAGATTGGGAAGCAAAGAAAGAAGCCATTCGTGAAGAACTCGAGACTGCTAAGGATGAAATTCGTTCGGTGTATCATAAAATAGAACAACTAATGGACGTGTACCAACGACTGGAGAAGTTACAAGAAACTCTATGAACTTAAAAAAAGTTGAATATAGAAAATATAGAGGGATGGGATACATCTATAAAATTACAAATAGCGTTAATAAAAAATGTTATATTGGTATAACGACACAATCAAATCCAAATAAACGATGGTCGAATCATAAATCGCATAACCGGAAAGGAAATGGATGCCCATTTTTAATGAAAGCATTCAAAAAATATGGAGAAGATGCTTTTAACTTTGAAGTTCTCATTATTTGTTTTGATGAAGATGTGTTTCGGTTTGAAAGTGAATATATTAAAAAATATAATAGTTTATCTCCAAATGGATATAATGTAGCAACGGGTGGAAAAACAAATCAATCATTTCTTGGAAAGACCCATTCAGAAGAAACAAAAAAGATTTTAAGTGAAAATCAAAAATACATAATTCGAATCCAGAAGTACGTGAACGAGCTCGTAGAGTTGCAATAGAATTTAATAAAACACATAACATTGGGGAATTACAAAAAAAATCAGAGAAATGGTTGAAAGCATTAACAGAGGGTCGTATTGGAAGTCATGTCAAAACAGAAGAAGGAAAAAAAGAAAATAAGTGAAAGCCTTAAAATATATTATAATACACAAGATACTGATCTATTGATAACACATCGAGAAAAGTTAAGTAAAACTATGAGGAAAATAAATGGTAAAAAATATCACAATATACAAATACAGGAAGATTTATTGCTTCATATGATTCAATTGTAGAAGGTGCAGAGAAAAATGGATTGACACGTAGAAATGTACAAGTATGTGTATCTGGTCGAACTAAAACAGCAGGTGGATTTATTTGGAAATATATAGAATCTAAAGACGCATTATCTACAATAGAACAGAACCAGACGATAGGTTCTCATTGAGCTGATTGGCAAAATGGATATTGAGTTTTCCTTATAAGGAAAATATTGTGAGTTAAAGTCTCACACGAGCTAAGAACAGCGTACTTCAGTTGGGAGAAGATTTGGCTCATAACCAAAAGGTCCGTCGATCGAAACGACGCGCTGTTAGCATGAACTTGTTAAACAAGATCATTCTAACAACTTTGTAAATGTGTTTAAAGAACGTAAAGAAAAACGCGCGTCAGAAACTAGATGGGTTGTGGATGTGGTGCTAAAAAAGCAGGCGTCGCGGCGCCTGCACTTCAAACGGACCAGTTATTGGCTCCGACAGAATGGGGACCGATTTTGTGGAAATATTTACATTGTATCGCAGAAAAAATTGGGTCATCGGGTAATAAAATCATTGATACGGACCAAGCAAATTATACAGAAACCATGTTAACTATGTTACCTTTAGTGATCCCATGTACAGAATGTCAGGGACATGCGTCAAACTATCTGGCCTCTAATCCTGTACCGTCGTTGAATGGTCTTTATGGACAAGAGCTTCAACGTATAACACGTGAATGGCTTTTTGCGTTTCACAATGCGGTTCGTATTCAAAAGGAACAACCGATTATCATCAACACAGTAGAAGACTGTCGTCTAGCGTATGTAAATATAGCGGTTCCAAAATGTGAATATACCGCGTTTATTCAAAGTGTGGCGGCAGCGGTAAGACAAGGATGGGTCAAAATCGAAAATTGGCGAAAATGGTATAGCAACTCCGAGCGCATTCGAATTATTACAGGAAACATCATCATTTAAGGTGTAATGTTCCAAGTACTAGCAATATATCCATCTACCGCATTGGCGGTGGTTTGGGAACCATAATGAGCCGAGATGGTATGAATGCCACCAAAGAGACGAGACATGCCGGCTTGATCTGCCATATCTTGCCAGGTAGAAAAAGAGAGTACAACGTTGGAGGAAGGTACTGCTCCACGTTGAACACCTGAACTGCCTGCGGGCAAGACAAAATCACCAAATGCGCCAGTTTGATTCGAAGTAAACGCAGTGGAATACAATGTCTGTAAGTCATACGTCATTGTATTCTTGATAATATTTGAACCAAACCATTTGTTCATCGTAAGCGCAAGTGCTTGTGTAAAATGACTATGGCCCGATGGGAAATCAGGGAAGGGTGGAGTAACAAAGCTAGACAATTGATAAGGCATCCATTGATCACCCGAGATGGTTCCGTTCCATGAAGAAATCAGTTGACCCTGATAACGACGACGAATTTCTTGAATGGGACGGTCTTGCATAAATAATGCTTTTTGACCCCAGCAAACACGACTTCCTTCAAATAAATGGATAGAAAGATCCAATAGGGAATACATTAATGTAGATACAGACGGCGTGATACTACGTGTGTATTCTTTCCATAACCATACTGCCATCAAAGGAGGAGGCATGATACCAGGAGCAGAACCGGCCCAGAATTCAGCAATCATTTTTTCTTGGTCTGTCAAGTTTTGTGCGATATTTAACATCATATCAATTTCGGCATCACGATCCGCACCGGTAGGAGGAGAAACAAGAGCTTGAAGATCGGATTCGTTTTGGGCGGTTAAGCAGGTGGAAGTGACATTATCCCATCCATAGGTTAAATATTTTTGTAACGCACCGTTCACAGTAAGACGTGTCCATTGTTGTGGTTGGGGAAAACTCGAAATATTATTTACAGTGACACCATCCACTACAATTGTTTCAGACCAGTTCGCAGAATTAACGGGTTGATTGGAAATGGCAGCAGAAGATCCATCCGCAAGACGGTTGATGTACCATGCGTTCCATTGAGATAACCATGAATCCCATTGACCTGCTGTTTTCACGCGAGCAACGGTATCCGCAGGGCAATTATAAATAGAGGTCATTGGATGGAATTGAGAAATCAGATAATCAATCACACATGAAATCCAAATGATCGAATCATTGGCTCCAAGAGGAGCACTCGTCTTCGAATTGGTCCAGTCCCAATTGTCTTGAACACCTTGAACATGAGAGTCAGCGGTGACCCAGTTCCATGCTTGAGCCACCGATGCGACAAATAAGTACATGATTCGTGAACCTTTCGTAGGTCCAAGATTAGAAGATGCGATATATTGTAACACGTTATCTAATCCAGTATTCATAATGTAAGGAAGTGCGGTTGAAATATCAACTACATCGGAACTGCCAGACATGATGGTTGAGACAGAAGCGGGAGGAGCCAAAAAGTAAGGAGTATTAATGATAGGTCCAGTTCCTGTCATGTTTTGCGCATAAACAGTAAAGGTATGAGGTTGCCACTCTTGAAGTCCTGTAAATCGGTAAGATGTATCAGTGGTAGTAATGGAAGCCAAAGGAACGCCATTTTCATAAGGAGTTACAACATAGCTAAAGGGACCATCGCCAACAGTAGGAGCATTCCACGAAACAATAATGGAACCGACCGTAAAGGTGATACCAGAGACCGCACCAGGAAGGGCAGGAACATAGGGTGAATTCACCAATGATGCGTAAATAGCAGGATCCGCAGGGCAACCCAGACTCACCGCAATACAAGTAGGATAACGAGTATACTCGGTCATACCGCCTGCCTTGACTTCCGCGATAATAGACGCATCTACAATTCCACGTCCTGAACGCGATTGCCATGTATAGTTATTAGGTGCCGTACCTGCGCTTGCTAAAAAACCACCCGCAATGGCTTGTTGAGCACGACGCTTAGTCAGTTGGGAAGAGTCATAAATGCGAGACATTCTATTACCACAAGATAAAAATAAATGATATGTTGTTTTTATTGTAAATAATGTTTGCGACAGACAGGACGGTAAGATTCCGCGCCACCAATAAGAACATCTTGTTTATGAAATGCGGCGACGTATTGCGAGTACACCGCAACGGTTCCATCACGACATACTGAACAAAACGCACTAAGACGTTCAACTTCTTCCGCATGAGGAATCAAACGTAACATGTCTCCAAACGGTTGACGATCCGATGTACCGTCAAGGCCTGAAATGACAATATGAATCGGTAATTCATCCGCCCATTGTGTAATTTTTTCAAATAAATCAGGGAAGAACTGGCCCTCGTCAATTGCAAGAACCTGATAAGCACCTGAACGGACAGTGGCATCTAGGTCAGCCAATCGAGACACACAGGTGGCATGTTCAAACATCTTGTCGTGAGAAGCGACACGATTGGTTCCATAACGAGTATCACCGACATAATTGGAAACGAGAACCTTGTAGCCGATGGATTGATAACGACGAACACGACGAAGTAGTTCGGTTGTCTTTTGCGCAAACATACATCCGATAATAAGAGAAAGATGGCCCATTGTGTGTCTGTATTGCCAATACAATTCAAATCATTCAAATTTTACGAGTATCTTTACTTCGTGTATAATATTGATGTCGAACATAGCATCGTGTAGTAAAGGTAGGATATTCAAACTCATTCGATAACTGAAATCCATGACGCTCATACCATCGACATAATGCGGGATCATCGGCGGGATTCAAATAGAGTGTCGGGCAGGTAGATAATACAAATTGAAGGAGTTTTGAACCCCATCCACCGCCCTGATGAGATGGATCAATACAAATGTATTCGAGTTTTGTATCACATACAATCGCAATTCCAATCAGACACCCTTCTATCCATAAACCATAGGAATGCTCACGGGTTCGTCTATCCCATGCTCCTTTGAAATAAGGATACTCTGATTCTAAAAAGTTTTTTTGAAAGAGGGTTTTAGCAATCACGTAATCGAAATTGCGAAGGACCCCAAACATTCTGATCGGAGCGGAGAATGGAGAGAAGATAACTCGATCCCTAGAATAGGGGGATGTCAACAAATTGGACCATCGAGTCAATCCCAGCGATGTGTATTACGTTAGAGCGTCGAGCAGATCGATGGCGACGATTTCAAGATCAGCCCGGATTACCGAAGGTCAAACGATTTTTGGGAGTGGATGGAAAGACATTAGATTTAGATACGGATGATCGAGTCACTACACTCACAAAACGAAATATTAAGACAAAGACTCGAAGGTCACATGAAGAACTGGATAGTATTGGTGGAGTTGGATGTGCGTTATCGCATATTGCAGTATGGCAATGGATGGTAGATCATAATCAGGAAATGTGTCTTGTATTTGAAGACGATGCGGTGGTACCCGCTGATTTTAAGGAGAAAGCGAATCAAATTATTAACAAATCGCCTATTTTACGTAATCCATCACAATGGGACATTTGGCTTCTAGGAGGAGTATGGGAGGACATGTCACGAATTCCAAATGAGCCGAGTGAGTCAGGGGTAGTACGAGTAGGAGCATTTGTATTATTTCATGGATACGTTCTTACATTGAAAGCAGCAAAACAGCTTTTAAAAAATGCGTATCCGATTCATTGTCATATTGATATGTGGACATCCATTCATGCGTATTTAACGGATATGCGCCTGGTAGGATCAACAAATCTAGTTCTTCAACAAAATCAAAAGGTAAAAACGGACATTCAATCGGATAGCGGGTGTGCGATCTGTAATGTTCCTGCGGACTTTAGTGAAACACATCGTCTTGTGACACATAATGAATGGAAAGTAGCACAAGCCAGTCAGGTGGTTTGTGTCGCTTTGATTGCGTATATGGTATACAAACATGTTACTCGCTAAGAGTTAATAAATGAGTCAAATAAGTAACAACTTCATCGCGCGGTCGTTGAAGATAAGCGTCAATAAATGTCCAGAATTGATGAAGAATGACGGGATTTTCGGTAGGAACACTTTCCATAAGATGAGCACGACGGAACTCAAAGGGAGGAAACGAAACGGTTCGTTCGGCGACCCATGCGTCTTCCAATTGGGGAATACCAAGCGATGGATCAGGACGATGAGTCTTACATAACTCAATCATGGCTTGAACACGACGTACAGTGGCCCCGCCACCACCTGCTGCATCGCATCGCCATGCCCATGGATTTCCCCAATAGTCGCAAACAAACATGGAATGGGGGATCTTTCGTCGAATAATATTGTCCATTTGAATGGTTAGAATATATTTCGCGTTAAATGCTTGGTAGAAATGATAATCAGTCATGACATGATTGTATCCATTTTTACCTTCTTCACGAGATACGTCTCCTTGAAAGATTTCCATAATATGGAAGGAATCAACTTTGTCGCCGAGAATGGCCTCGATAAAGGCACGATTCTCGTCGGAACAGAAAATGTATACAGACATATGAGGTGCGGCCCATGCCATGTTTTGTAGAACAAAACGGAAATTGGGGTGAGCACGACGTTCGACAATGACGTAGGCATTCTCAGAAATCAAAGGAGGACGATAGGATTCCCAGTGGGATTGAAGCATAGAACCATACTTTTCCGTTAAATACATATAAAAATAAGGTTCAAGAACATTTCGATAGACATCGAGACGCTCTGTGGGTGAATGTTTGGATTGTTCGATTTTAGCAACTTCGTAGCTGGCGGCAAGCATATTAGGTATTCATTCCAATAAAGGTTTAGGTTAAAATGTTTGTTGAAGAGCCTTCCAGGAGACAGGAAACGCTGACTCCAAACATTGATTGACAAAACCAGCATAATCGCGGATTTCTTTTTGTGCATCCGCACCGAGACGTAAATGACACAAACGAGCAACTGCGGCGAGACTTGCGGTTTCAATAAATTCGGTATACATGCTTTGTGGGAGAACAGACCGAGCTACTTCAGGCGCAACACCACGTGAAAGAAGACTCTGGTAGGTAGCCATGGCGGATTCAATCTGTTGTTTCAAAATCTGATGAACCTCTTCGGCTTCGTTAACAGGAGTGGCCTTGGAACCTTGCTTTACTTTAGGGTCACGTTCACGAATATCCGATACGGCAGGAATCCAACATTCAGGAGGAGAATCCACATAACGACGACTAACTTCATTGCGGGCAAAGCCGATCGTGTGTCGAAACCACTCGCGCGCCACAAAGATCGGCATCTTCAAACGAAAACGTACTTGTGGATGGAAGAAGGGCGACACGTGATCGTGCTTGGCCAAGTAGTTAATGAGTTTGGTATCGGCCTCGGTCAGAGAAGTAGAAACTTTATCGAAGGAAACACGTGCAGCATTGACGACAGTCAAATCATCTCCGAAGGTCTCAAGAAGTTCGACGAAACCGATGCCGTCTGCCATCATGATCTTTTTCGAATTCTCTTGTGTCATGTCTATGTAAAGCAACCGCCCAGTCTTTAGATATGGAACGTCCCGCTCGTACGGTCGTGAAATGGTTTCCGCCGCCGAAGATGATTGAAGTAAAAGAGGAAGTGAGAAGGACGTCCCTTCCGCCGATGATTGTACCTGCGTTAGCGTACCTTCCTCAAACCAAAAATACGGCACCGAATCCATCTAAGAATGTGGAACGCATTGCAGCGTTGGAGAAACGACAGGAGAAGCGGCAGGCAGAGGGATGTTTTCTTTGTTAGCGTGATGAAGATTTTATAAATAAGAATCAAACGAACCAATAGATGGCGGACGCATCTGTACCACTGAAATCGAAGGTACCACGGATGATTATGCTGTCATCCGGTGTTATGAAACCGTTTCGTAGAACACATAAGAATTCAGCGGTAGGTGTCGTGAACATGAGCACGAATACACGGAAGAATTCGCATGTGATAAATACAGGTAAACGAGCGGCAGCCAATCAATCGATGCCAATCATTTCACCGAAGGAAGAAGAGATCGATGTGGCAGCGTTAGTCGCACCAAGTGAATCATCACAGCCCAAACGCAGAGGCCCAAAAATCGCACCAAAGATACCGATTGTACCAATCCTAGAGGAAGAGGAGAAATCGACATTAATTGATGAGAACCAAGAAGATTCAGATGAAGATAAAGAAGAATATCAACCATTTTCAAAATATAGGTATGACCCAGAATTGGGCACACTTGTTTCTTCTCGCTCTCATATGATAATGTTATTAAAAAACGCATTAAAAGAGTTAGAAACAAATGTGCGAAAAGAAGAAGAGCAGTTAGCAAAAAAATATCCACTGCCAAAAACGATTCTAGAGCTTCTTTTTCAATATGTACTTCATCCAGAGTTTGAAGATCCACTATCACTTCTTTCCATTCAATTCGAAGGATGGACTCGTATACGAAGCAAAACATCTATGTTTGAGGCACTGTGGAATATTATAATCGGTCTTGGATATTTACCTGGATTTCCAATTGAAAATATTCAATTGTTAGATTGGAGAGGTGTAAATAAGGAGAGAGCGCCTGAAGTGATACATGTACAAGGAAATTCATCGAAAACAGAAAACATTATAAATGTTTTTAAGCATATGTCCTTCGGTACAAGTGCTTCAGGTGTAAGTGATATTACATTTTTATATCATGAAAAATCAGAAGATAAGGGTAAATCACGCATAGAAGGATGTTCATCATGTGAAGAAAAAAAACTACTGAATCGCATGTTTATTTCTTCTGTTAAATTTTTTGAATTAGATATGAAGAAAAAGATAGAAAATTTTGATATTGCGCCACTACTTGTTGCATCCGATATCCTTACACGTGAAGAGATTGATTATAAAATATTATTATTTGTAAAAGATGCGAATGCGGTAAGTAGTATTGTTGAAAATGCGAGAAAACGATATTTATCAAAAGTGGATAAGAATCACATATTTGGAGAAAGTCATTTGAAATATGCGATAACAAAGCTACGAGAAGATGTAATTCGTAATATGAAACAAGATATTTCTACAACCATTCGTGAAATGTTTGGTAAACCTGATGAACCAAAATCGTACTTATCATTAAGATTTCATCAAGAACTTATGGTAGAAAAGACACATAATTATGTATCAACAACACAGGATCGAATTAAACAAGTTCTAATTGGAGTATTACCGCGCGGTGGAAAGACATATATTTGTGGAGGAATTGTATCAAGATTAAAACCGAATATCATTCTGGTTCTTACACATGTACCAAAAGAGACACATAAACAATTTTTAGATGATTTGTTTCATAAATTTGCTGACTTTTCAGAATACAAGATTGTTTATTTAAAAGAAGAAGAAAAGGAAGAAAGAGATGCTCCATCTGATAAAATGATCATTTTTACGTCATATCAACTTATAAAAATGGGGTATGCTCAAAAGGTAAGAGAAAGGATTGCAAGAGAAATGATTGATAAAATCAAGAGTGGTGAGATCGATGAGAAAACGGATCTTGATCCAATTAAGCATACAATACGCACCGATCTTATCAGACGTAGAAAGAAAGGAGAAACATTTGATGAAACAACTGAAATCTATCCAATTAAACGGACAGTTCTGAAAGGATTAATTGAAAAAACGATTGTACCAGATATGTGCTTTTTTGATGAAGCTCATTTTGGGAATGGTGGTACAATTGCTCAAGAAGTATATCAAACATTTGAGTCACATACTGTACGAGTTTTAATGACAGCAACATATATTAAACCATATTATCAATTTCATATCAAACCACATCAATTGTTCCATTGGGACTATGAAGATATTCAATTAGGTAAAAATCTTACAAATGCGTCTGTTTTTCAAAATTTTCGTGATCGTCATGTAATTGATGAAACGGATACGATATTTGATAGGGTACTTGATAATCAGGTAAAACGAGGAAATGACATCCTAGAAATACAACGTATTTATTCTAAATTTCCTAATATTGAATTAATTACAACTCAATTTGAAGAGAAAGCAATTGAATCCTTTCAGGGCCAGTTATTACAAGACAGTTCAAGAGGAATTAGTATGGATGCTATTTTTGCAATCAATCGCGTAAAAAATATACCAACAAAAGTAGTAGACGCCTATTCTATCTTTACAAACCCCCAAATAGTGGGTAAATTATTAAATTATATCGGAGTTAATGATGATTCAAGACTTCAAAGTCTTGATGGCAGCGATGTTCCATATATTGAAGGTGATGTAGGAAGTCATTTTAATATAATGGATCGGATATACCAAGATAGTGATATGAATGGTAATCGTTTAATAAGAGGTGTACCTCATACACAAATATGGTTTATTCCTCCATCAAATGGTATACAACAACGTATTATAGCATTGGCATCGATGTTACTACGTCATCCTTGGTTTAATGAAAATTTCTGTGTGATGGGTATATATGGAGGAGAATCAGATATAAAATCACATGTAGATGATGAAAAAGAATTTAAAATAAAAGCTGAATCGTTTATTGATGGAAAATGTTTCAATATGTCATGCGGCAATTCATCTGATTTGAAAGAGTGTATTGAAAAAGAAGAACGCAATAATCGCTGTAAAAGGAATAAAGGTACAATTATTCTGACAGGATTTATGTTACGTATGGGTATTTCTCTCGGGTGTGCGGATGTAGTGATGTTATTAGATGACGATAATGATCCAGATGCGACGATACAGAAAACATTTCGAGCATTAACTGAAAGTGAAGGAAAGAAGAAAGCCTATGTAGTAGATCTAAATCCACGAAGATCTATTCATGCGGTATGTCAGCATATTAGAGGAACGCGTCAAAAAACAGAAGTTCGTGATCATGCCATTTATCAAACTGTTATTAATACATTTGGAATAAATACGGATCGATTTCTTATTGCATCTCCTGGAGGTAAACCAGTTAGTTATCATCAATTATTTGAAACAGTACAAGGGATAGATGAATCAGAATCGTCCTCAAAAGAGTTGAGAAAACTAGAAGATGCTGCGGTTGATATGACTGGTGCATTGGATGATCAAGACGTATCAGGTACATTATTTGATAACTTTAAACATTCAAACTTATACGAGATGCATCTTCTATTACAGAAAGAAAGGGCATCAAATAATTCAGACAATGTTGGAAAAGGGATGAAGCGTTATCGAATTGGTCCTCCGCCTCCAAAACCAGGTCCGAAACCAGGTCCGAAACAAGATCCTCTATCGGAAGAGGCACGATTTAATATATTTAAAAATATTATTAAAACTACATTAAATCTTATTGCGTTTACATATGACTCTAACAATATCAGTGAGGTACATGAACAATTATCAAAGAATACAGATGCACAAGAATTAGTATATCATACTCTCATTACAAGGGGTCTTATTCAACCATTAGTAATTATGACAGACACTAATAAGGTAAAACCAATTGAACAATATACTTCTGATGAAAAAGCATATATTGATGTAGCAAATCAACAACAAAAGAAAAATATGATAGAAGATATACTTACTAATTTAGTACTATTAATTGATAAAAAAATAAATAGTACTTATAGAGCAATGAAATCAAAAGCGAATGATCCGATGGCGGATCAGCAAGAAATTTTAAAATACATTGATAAATATCTTGCTCCGACTGCCGAATTGAAAGATGAATATGGTGAAGTATTTACACCGATGTGGCTGGTTAATGAAATGTTAGATAAACTGGAAGAGGTTGAACCAGCCATCTTTAAAGATAAAACCAAAAAATGGCTGGATCCTGCGAATGGCATGGGTAATTTTCCAGTTGCTGTATTTTATCGATTGATGAAACAATTAAACGGAGTCCCTTTAAAATCAAGAGCTGAACATATTGTAAAAAATATGATGTATATGATGGAATTTCGAAAGGAAAACTCGGCAAAATGTAAGAGGATTTTTGAAAAATTGGCTCCAGGTGTAATTCCAAATATCATAACAACAGATAGTCTTGGAATTACATATGATCAAATAAAGAAAGAGGGATGGCCTGTACATTTCGATGTTATTATGGGTAATCCACCTTATAATCCGCCAAAAACAGGAACAGGATCTTCAGGTAATGTAATTTGGCCCAATTTTGTAGTAAAATCAAATTCGATGTTGAAAGATAAAGGATATTTATTATTTGTTCATCCACCAGGATGGAAAAAACCAACGGACGACGATTTTAAAGAGGAGAAGTTTACAAATGGTGACTATACAGGGCAAATACGACAAGGTCAGGTATGGAATATTTTGAAAGAGGATGGTATATTTAAATTTATTTATACAAATGATCAGCGATCAAAAACAATGGGTAAGGAAGTATTCATTCCTCATTTTCCCGCAGTAGATTATTACGTTTATCAAAAAGATGGCAATAAAACACCATGTGCGGCAAAGAATATATTTTTGGGAGAAATAACAGAAGAAAAGTCGGTACGTCTAAATTATAATCTTAATTATTTGCCAAATCTAATTACAAAACAAACCATGGATATCTTACATAAAGTTACATCAAATGGAGAAACCCTACATTTTATAAGAGGTATCGATGAAAGACACATTGCCAGTTGGTCTGGAAAAAATATTAAGTGGATTTATGAAGCGAATAAATCAGGCTTTAATTACAAAACGCACGGTATACATGCTCATACGAAAACGGGTGATGCAAAAGATACCGTTCATATAAATAAAGTAATCATAAATTTTGGAGGTGGAATTGACGCATATCATGTAGTATTTGTATCAGAAGAGGAAGAACAAGGCGTATTAGATATGTCAATGTATGTTAAAGTAAATTCTAAAAAAGAGGGTAAACATATTGAATCGTTATTTAATTCAGATATCATAAAGTTTATTTTTTTAATTACCCAATACGCATCAGGTGCAAAACCAAAAAATGAACCATTTGTAGCAAATTCAATTACCATTCCACCAGAAGATGTAGATGATTATTATAAGTTTTTTGGAATTCAAGAACATAAAAAATATATTGAAGACGTATTAGCGCATTACAATCAATTCAAAGCACCAAAACGTCTCGCAAAGACAGAAAAGAAAACAAAAGGAGGTGTAAATAATACACGTTTTACCAAAACCCGCAAACAGCGTAAAATTTAAATCAGTCTATCCCTCCACAGGAAATCAGAAAACATGGACGAATTCAAGGTACGATGCTATTCTTCATAAAAATAATATGACTGTATTTTTACTTAGAGATAACAACAGGTTCAGGGATATTTTCCCTATTCGCAGCAGCGGAACGGCGAATGATTTGTTGAAGAAGGGAGTTGGGAAGAGGCCCAAGGGACTGTTTCGTAGGGCGGCGTGGAACAAGTGGAAGAGTGCATGAAACAATGGACTGCATGGTTACCTTCTCTATCCAACCCAACACATTTCAATTTTATTTTTCGAATACAAACGGAAAATAAAAGGGAAAAGAAGGGATGTTCATCATGGTTCTTGTGATTCTAATCCTGGTAGGATACGGTGTTTTATTTATGGAGAAAGCACAATATAATAAGGCGCCCAAGATGATTTGGACATATTGGGAGGAACCAGAACATTTGGATCCAAAGAGGCGTCTTTCGGAACAGGCCAAACAAGCGATCCGATCCTGGGAACAACATCATCCAAATTATGAGATCATTCTCTTAACCAAGAAAACATACAAGGGTTATGTCACAATTCCAGAAGAGATCCGATCGCACCCCGCATTGAACCCTGATTATCTCCGTGATCTGATCAAATTGTGGGTTCTTGCGGAAAGAGGAGGAATCTGGATCGATCCAGAGATCATCTTGACGAAACCGTTGGATCCATGGTTGTTTCCAAAATATGCCGAATTTGCAGCCGTAATCGATCATACAAAGACAACCGATCCAACGCATCCCGTGATCGATCCAACCTTCATGGCATGTAATAAGGGATCGATCGTAATCAAAAAATGGAGAGATGAGTTTTCCGAGATCATTCAGTTTCCAAATGTAGATCAATATATCAATCATCGAGATCATATTGATCGTCAAAACATACAGGATCCGATCAAGGATGTGATCCAAATCACACAATTGATCGCTTTTCAAACTTATCCCAATGATCCGATCATATTACATCATATCAATCTAAGCGTACAATGATGTTCTCGTCGTGATGATACGCATAACATTTGACTCCATTCAGAAAACAAGTAGGTTCGTTCTTTTTTACCCATGTATCATTCTCGTCATGTAGACTAATAAATCCACTATGTTCCCATCGGTCATCGTAATCAAATCGCACGTGATTTCCATTTTGATCAACTAGGTTATAGACGCAATTACGACATAAACCAACAAGATGTCGTTCAGCTTGAGCGACATGAGATACCTTACACATGGGGCAAGGTACAAGAACCTGAACGGCAATCCCGCCAAATCGTGCCTCGGTTGCTTCGCATTCGATTCCATTCAGGAAACAGCGATGTTCTTCTCGTTTTACGATTCCTCCATTTTCATAGTGAATACTGACAAAACCACCCCACATAGATTCATTCGCAAATTCAACATGAAATCCATTAGAATCAACCATATCTTTGGAGTAAGCACATGAATTACATAGCGCATTAGGATATCGGGAGGAAAATAGACGTTGTTTTCCACAAATGGGACAGGGTACACGTCGTTCAGACATCTGCTATGAAAAATACAATACCTATTTAGATTATGAATAATTACTTGGGTTTGTTATCTTGACTTTGACGAGCTTTCTTCCATTTGGTATACATATGGGTCCATTGAATAAAGTAGGAGGAACCGAGCATTTCTTTGGCAAGTAGATCAAGTTCTTTTTCCTGTGGAGTGAGGGTAGCGTAGAATTCATCATAATCGACAGGAAGTGGAGCAGGTTTGGGGGGAGTATAGCGCTGCATGGAAGGTGATGTACATTTTCTCTTTTTCCAATAAACCAATCAATTTTTCTTGTGTGTGCGACGTTTGTGGACACGGCGTTTTCGCGTGCGACGCTTTCCTCCAGCAACTCCAACAGAGATTTCATTCGATTTAGATACATTTGGTCGATTTATTTGATTACCTACATAGTAACGTTGTCGTTGTTGTAGCGCTTTTTGTAATATAGACAAGTTTTGTGTCGCAGAATCGTTCTTTTTTGTTATGATAGGATTGAAATGTAACATCGCATCATCTAAAATATTGGGAGTAGACATATATTCATTTGCTTCGATAAAATCAACATCCATTTTTTGTAATTGGATGGGATAATATGCGAGAAGCATAATAAAATGGAGTTCATTTTCAAAATTAAGTTGAATCATGGCATAGGGATCAGAATTTGTACCTCCTGTCATTGAACCACCATCTACTGTAGTAAGAGGAGCATATTCAGGATCAGAACGATTATCATATCTACTATCTAGTGTTTGAAACTGTGTGTGTATTTCTTCTTGTCGACTACGTGTTTGATTTGCTGTAGTTACAATAAACATTAATGCGTCATTAATTACAGTTTGATATTGTGGTTCAAGTGCGTTATATAATCTAGAAATTTCTTCAAGTTGGTTCGTATCTTTTCTTATTTGGGTATCGATATCAGTGGGCTGATTCGTAACATCGTTTTCCGTGGTAGTTACTTGGAGTGTAGGAGGAGTTATAGATGTTATATATGTTTTAGCAGGTTCTAATGTTTGTATGGTTGTGTTAATACGTGCGAGTTCATCCGCAATAACTTGATTATTTCTTTCAGCAAATCGTGCGGCACGAGCAAGTTTATCTTGTATTTTTTTCTGTAATTCAGCGGCGGCTTTGGCCTCTTCTGCTTTTATTCTATCAAGAATTGCTTTTGCTTTAGCATTTTTTTCTGCTTGAATTCGTTGCTGTTTTCGTTCTTCTTCCAGTCTCTTCTTTTCTTCTGCCGCTCGCTTGAGTTCATTCGCGCGTATTTGCTGTTGAGTTAATGGTTTTGCTGTAAGAAATTGACGTTTAAATGCTTCTACTAACGCATTTCCTGGAATTCTACAAAAGAAACGAATCATAGTAATGTATTTGTAGACAATAAACGCTTTGGCACGAGGTATTGTATAACTATTCTCAATCAGTTTAACATTGTTATTCATCGTGTTAATAATAGGAGAAATAAATTTATTAATATATTGTGGTTCTAAATGTTTAAAACGTTCCTTATCAAGTCGTCCATGTTTCCCTTTAAAAATTTCAAAGCAATCATATGTTCCATCTTCCGCATGCTCTTTAATTTTCTCACACATGTATGTAATATTTTCAGTATTTGTTTCAAATGTACTTCCACGTGCTTTTTTAAATTGTAAATTGCTCTTCGTTTGATTACAACATTGGTGTGCCCATCGATATTCAAGTTGTAAGAGTGCTTGATTGTATGGGGATAATGTAGTAATTCCAGAACGAAATTGATATAAATCTAAATGAAGTAAGGCATCAGACACAGGAAAAATATGCTCACATTCCGCAGAATGAATCTCTCGATTTGTACCCATTAATCCATTTCTACAAATCCAACATCGTTTTTTAGTAGATACAACCGCATTACACTGTTCGGGCGGAGAAAGGGTTTCTAATAAGTCACGTGCTTCTACTCCCGTCATTCTTCCAAGAAATGTATTACAAAAATGGGTATATGACGCAGTATCATTCATAGTATGAAATTCTCTAAATGTTTTTCCTATATTTGCTTTTACTTTATTCATAATGGTAATAATATGTTTTTGTGTCAGTGGTGAAATAACACGACCTCTTGCGGGTGGAGGTTCATAAGAACGTAACATGGTTTCTGTCGCATCAATTAAATAAGTAGAAAGTTTATCAAATATATCATTTTCACCCATTTTTAGATCGATCCATTTAACAATATCATCGGTAAGTGTTGGAAAATCAACCTCAATACGAAACAAATCTGGATGATGTTCGAAAAACTCATCCATTGATTTGATTTGTACAGCAGGTGATGGAGCTTCATCATTCATATTATTAGAAAGACTAGCCATGTCTATATTATATTTATAAAATAAAGACAGTTTATTGACGTCATTTACATTAACGTATCTAGATAATATCAATGTAGGGAAGATCCGGACTTGATTTCTGTGTAAATATTTTAAAAATATTTAAAATAAAGAACTGATAGTACATATTATGCGTTTCAAAGATAAACGGGTCTTAACCATAAAAACAACAGATGATATGCTTAAAATTCTAGAATCAAAGGGAAATTCATTAAAAGACTATAAAAAAGGAAAGACCATTACGGTACATGATAAGATGCAACAGGGATATTCGTATGTTCTTGAAGAAAATCCTGGACAACAATTTCATCCCGAATTCAAGCCAGTCTATACGCCAGGAGAGATGTTAGAAATGGGTGTGTTTGAAGGAAAATACCTAAATGATTGTATTCTAGAGTTTCCAAAAGAATGGTTTCTTCCTGCGATTAAAAAAGGAAAGCTTTCGCCTGAAGGGGCGAATCCTAGTATCAATCAATTTCATGTAAAATCAAGACAGAATTTGGATGTATGGCAGGAGAATGGATGGGTGCCAAATCGTGCGCATCATATTGCAAAACAGTACGCCGTCTTATCAAGTGTATCACTCAATCATGACATCCGAGGCTGGTTTCAATGGTATTGCCGCTATTGGATGGGGCGCAGAGAGCCTGAATTAGATGAAGTACAAATCAAACGCTGGAAAGCATTTGTACGACATGCGGGACAAGTTAAAGCGAATTGTAAGAAAGGAGATTTGTCGTGCCGTGTGGTGAGCCGACAAGCCTTGTTACAATGGGCGCACGATCCATTTATTTGATATAAGTAGAATGTCGAAACTATTAAAGCGATTGAGTGTGATAGCAAGTGCACCGTTTCATACAAAAGAGATCAAGCGTGTCTATCTAGATGGAGAAATACAGCGAGTACGACGAGAACAAGCAGACTATCCAGAATTGGATCCGAATGATATGGTAAAACCAGGTGATCCTATGCCATCGAGAAATATGGTGATTTATCCAAATAATGATCCAATTAAGAAGTTTATTAATAACAATAAAAAAGGAGGAAAACGTAGAACACAACGTAAGCGCAAAACCCATCGTAAACGAACTCGTAAACATTAATCGAACCCTACATTCTCATCGTCTTCCTCATCTTCTTCCTCTTCCTCATCTTCTTTTTTAACTTTTACGGAGGTCGAATGACTTTTATTATATTCTCGAGTGAACATCGTTTTGACTTTGGTTGGAATTTCCATCGAACTCAATAACGTTTCTGAAATGGACTCCATGAGCTGGTCACGTGACATTCGCATGGTATCGAGCCGTCCAATTACCTGTTGAATCGTTGCTAAATCTCCTTTATCCCCTTTGAGTAACGAAAGAGGACGCAATAGAATGGTACGGATGGATTCCGTTTCTTCCAAACGAACCGCGGAAGCAGAACGTCCACGAACGCGTCCTACGTCTTCCATCCATCGACGATGTTTTCCACGGGTAGAATTCTTCCCAAGGATTCGAGGAAAGATTTGAAATGGACAAGGGCCTGTCACTTTTCTACTTGTTGCGACAGTGGAATGAACAACATGCGGTAAAAGCGACCAATCTTGCGTTTTCCATTGACGGGTACTCATAATATCTCCAAAGGATACTTGTTCTGAGGCTGCATCGGCTTCTTCGAGCGTTCGTGATGCAGCCAAGTACGCTTCTTGAACCATGAGAGGAACCATACCATAATCGACGTAGACGAAATCATCCGCTTCATTCAATGAGCATCGTTTGTTACTCATCAGTTTTTGGGTGGCGGAGAATAAATCAAGACGTAAGGTGCTATCTTTCTGCGACGTATGAGTGTTTCCACCATCAAATTGAAGTTGATTGATAATGGAACGAATATCGTTCCCACCGGTTTCACATATGGTTTCAAGCTCAACTTTAGATATCGTGCGCCCCTCTTTCTTACAAATCCCCAGTAATGCGGTGGCAATGGTTGATTTGACAGGACGACTGAATTTGACAACAAAACACACTTTTTGAAGAGGGGCCAACTTAGGCGGTAATTGATTGGCAATACAGATAATGGGGCAATTCGATTTTTTGATAAGGTCAGCAAGTTCACCGACACCACCACGGTCTTGTGCCGTGAATCCATCGACTTCATCCATGATGACTATTTCTTTGCGAAGTCGTTTCATTCCCAAGGCAAATAGACTTCGTAACATGGAAATGGAGCGAGTATCAGACGCATTGTATTCGGTTACAATGTAACCAGCGGAGGTAGCAAGGAGGTGGGCGACCGTGCTTTTTCCAATACCAGGTGGTCCTGAAATGAGCGCGGCTTTACCTTGTGAGGGCCAAGACGCTAACCAGGAGGTGAGTTGGGTAATGGTGTCTTTATGACCAATAACATCTGTAAGTGTTTTTGGTTTGTACGTATCAACCCATAAATCGGTATGAACTTTCTTCTTTTCAACTATGGGTTCAGGACGGACAATACGACATCCAAGGCGAATCGCTTCTTGATAATGAGCGGATTCAGTGATGGGCCGTCCATCGTGACAGTGGGTTCCTGCGTAAAGAACATATCCTTTTCGAAGAACCTTGTGAATAACGGCATTGGGCGGTGGAACCGCATTACCTGTAATGACAATATCCATGGGTAATTCTTAAAAATTGATGTAAACAACATCAATTTTTAGAACTTAAACTTAGCGCATCCAAGTAGAAGTAGTCATGAATTCAAACACAAGCAATACTCCCACCGACGTTCATGTCATCACGGACATGGAAATGTACGAATCAACCATTCGTAAGGCAATGTCAACAGGTGAATTAAACGCATCCCCATTGGCAGAACCGAAACAATATTCATGGAGTGATGTAGAAATGGAAGAGCAACTGGCTCAAAAGACGGAACAGACAAATCATACGGAACAACCAACGGAGCCAACGCTTCAAGAAAGTGTGATTCTGAAGGAAGAACCAGTAACAAGTGAACCGATAAAGGAGGAGTTCATTGGAAAGGAACTGACTCTAGTGGAAAGAGAACATATTAAGGAGTTGGTAGAGAAAGCGATTAAAGACATCATCGCTCAGCAGCCTCTTCAAAATGAAGTCGTGGAGAACGTAAAGAAATCAGACGAAGATGACTCAGACGACGAGATGCCGAATCTTGTGGAAGACTCTGAAAGCATGCCTGATTTGGTAGAATCAGAGAATGGATGGACTCATAATCCCGAGATTGAAATTGCGGATGATATGATGATTGCGATTTTCAAGCGTCCGTCATGTCCTCGATGTGAAGCGGCATTGAAGGTGTTGATGGCACATGATGAGGGTTCTGGCACTGGTTCTGATTCGGATAATGAGGAGGAGCATGAATCGTCGGAAGAAGAATCAGAGGAGGAGGATGATTCTGATTCAGATTATGTCCCATCAGAAGTGGATTCAGATGAATCAACCGAGTCAGATACATCGGATTCAGAATCAGAAGCTCCTCGTACTATTCAAAAGCGTAGACGTGATTCAGGTGTTCCTTCGGCAATTATGTGGACCTTTACACTTCTCATCTTCATTTACATTTTGAAGCTAATGTATTTGATGGTAGATGCTTCGATGAAGAGACGGTATCATGCGTGTTATTAAAACACATTCTTTAACAGGTATCGTGCGATCACAAATAGAACTCCTCCCCATAATGAATCC